>VFQN01000284.1_pt1 | contig 102059 bp, 73 predicted proteins | sample 3512371 | NCBI WGS metagenome assembly VFQN01 (sample SAMN10412370, study PRJNA504923) | tailings metagenome | isolation source: Replicate 2 from Balatoc abandoned mine | place: Philippines: Itogon, Benguet | collected 2017-08-28 | reverse complement strand
GTCAGCGCGAATCCCACTCCCGCTCCGCTGAGCCGAACCTGCGCCGCGTGAGCCAAGCCTCTCGACATCCGCCCGCTCGTCGTCGGCTCGTGCCCGTCAGCGCGAATCCCACTCCCGCTCCGCTGAGCCGAACCTGCGCCGCGTGAGCCAGGCCTCTCGACATCCGCCCGCTCGCTCGGCTCGGGCCCGCCAGCACGAATCTCACTCCCGCTCCGCTGAGCCGGACCTGCGCCGCGTGGGCCAGGCCTCTCGACATCAGCCCACTCGCCTTCGGCTCGAGCCCTTCACCACGAATCCCGCGCTCGCTCCGCTGAGCTGTCATGCGCCGGACTGAAGTGCGGCGCCCACACCAGGCAGCTACTGCTGATCCTCGAGCCAGCGGCGCACGCGTGGGCCGGCCAGCAGGCCAATCCACCAGGCCAGCATCGTCGGCAGCAGCATCAATCCCGCCACCACCGGGCCCGCTGGTACGACCCACATGATTCGCGCATCGGACAGCACCGCGTTCCACTGGTGCGCGAGCAGCACGAGGCACAGCGGCACGATCACGAACCACCGCAGCACCGGTGCACGCAGCCGTCGGCCCACGCCCACGCCCAGCACGGCCAGCAGTCCCCAGCACGCCACCCACTGCACCAATGACCGCGCGGCGCCCTGCCCCGTCGCATTGGGATCCCACTCGGACACGACCGCAACGAGGCCGATCACCAGGGCGAGCGCCGTGGCCAAGGGGAAGGCAGCAGTCATGACACGTCAGCGCTCGGTATGCTTACCATATCGAGTGGCTCCCGCGATTCGCCGAACGTCCAGCACATGACCAGGGTGTCAGGGCTCGTCATCCAGGAGTGGAGCCAGGAACGCCATGGCCGACGCTGAACCCGGGCACGCCCGGCCGACCTTCGACCTGCGCGAGGCCCGCGCAATCCTCGCGCGTACGCCCGTCGTGCTCGACACGTGGCTGCGCGACCTCCCCGACGCGTGGCTCGCGGCCACCGAGGGCCCGGGCACCTGGTCGCCCTACGACGTGGTGGGACACCTGATCCACGGCGATCGCGCCGACTGGATCCCGCGCGCGCGGCGCATCCTGGAACACGGCGAGGCCCTGCCCTTCGATCCGTTCGACCGCGACGCCCAGTTCCGCGAGTCGGCCGGTCGGTCGCTCCCCGACCTGCTGGACGAATTCGCGCGCACCCGACGGCAGGCCCTGGACGACCTCGACGCGATGGCGCTCTCCGAGGCCGACCTCGATCGTCGCGGCACGCATCCCGCGCTCGGCGCCGTGACGTTGCGCGAGTTGCTCGCGACGTGGACGGCGCACGACCTCGACCACGTGATGCAGATCGCGCGCGTGATGGGACGCCGCTACGCCGACGATGTCGGCCCGTGGCGCGCCTACCTGCGCATCATCAACGGCATCGGCAGTTGAGGGCGCGGAACCGACAGCGGACGGCTCCGCCTTCGCCGAGGCTTCGGCGCACTGCGTCGGCGCGCAGCCCTGCCAGCGGACGGCTCCGCCTTCGCCGAGGCTTCGGCGCACTGCGTCGGAGAGCCGTCCCTACCATTACTGATTGAGGTGCACGCTGAAGGCAGACCGCTTCTCGGTCGGCTCCTTCTCGAGGCCGAGCTGCAGCAGCACGGGATTGGGCCGGCCGAAGAACGCCAGCGGGGTGAGCACGGGGTTGTTGGCGAACGTGCGCGTGACGTTGGCCCACCACATGCTCACCGCGATCGACTCGGTGAGGTTCTGCACGCCGTGCCAGACCCAGGGCGGATTCCAGAGCACGTCGCCCGGCTCGAGCACCGTCTCGTATCGGTCCACATAGCGGTACAGCGGCGCCTCGTCGTAGTTGGGATCGCGGAAGTCCACGCGTGACTGCCAGTTCAGTCCCTTGGACAGCCCCGGGTACATGAACGGCGTGAAGCGCGGCGCGATCAGCACCCAGCGCTTGCGGCCGTAGGCCTGCAGGTAGAGGTTCATCACCGGCGCGCAGTGCAGCGACGTCGACGTGAGCGGACCGCCGACGTACATCTTCGCCAGGATGGTGCGCTGCCATGGCAGCCGCATGGCCGTGCTGCCGAAGTCGCGAACGAACGTCCAGTCGATGTCGTCGCGCATGTCGGCATACTTGTCGAGCAGTTCCATGAAGGAGCCGTACCAGCCGCTCCCGCTGCGCGCCGCGGCGAGCAGGTCCTTCACCTTCATCCCGCGCTCCGACGCCGCCACCGCGTCGAGCGTCGGCGTGGCCTGCACCTTCCAGTTGTGCCCGTCGAGCACGTCCACGTCGTCCTGGCCGCAGCGCTCGAGCAGGTACTCGAACGACCACTTCTTCACGGCCGGCCACTCCTTCGCGATGCCCTCGAGGACGACGGGCTTGCCGGTGAGGAAGTACTCCTGCCGGAACTGCTCGGGTGAGAGATTGCGACGCCGCTCGACCTGCAGCTCACGGCCCGGCGGCCGCCCCTGCATCTTCCTGAGCACACGGTCGTGCCAGGCCTTGCGCTGGCCCGTTCGTTCCAGGCCGAGCTTGCGGCCCAGGACCCAGTCGGTGGCAAAGCTGGTGTTGAAGGCGTACCGGTCGAGGGTATCGACCCCCGCACGCATGTCCATCACGTTCCTCCCGTGGAGCGAATGGCCGGGATGATCTCACAACTGCTCAGCTGTGAGTAGCCGGGCGGGACGGAAACGTGACGCTGAGGTCGGCGCGGTGCGCCTGGGCGTCGGCACGGAGGAACACCAACCGGCCGACGCCGACGAAGGATGGGGCAAGGCGGGGGGGAGGCCCCGCCCGTCCGCACGTCAGGCCTTGGGGATCGTGAGCACCTGGCCGACCTGGATCTTGTCGGGGTCGGACAGGATGCCCTTGTTGGCCTCGAAGATCTTCATGTAGGCGTTGGCGTCGCCGAGGTGGGCCTTGGCGATCTTGCTGAGCGTATCGCCGGGCTGCACCGTGTAGTTGACCGTGGGGGGAGCCACCACGTCGATGACGGCGTGCAGGTCGTCCTTCCAGCTGGGCACGCTCTTCAGCGCATCCCAGATCTTGTTCTTGTCGTCCTCGTTGGTGACGGTGCCGTGGAAGACCAGCTTGCCGTCCTTCTCTTCAGCAGAGCCTTGCATCCCGACAGACTTGGCGACGTGAATCGCGGCAGCGTAACGCTCACGCAAACTCATCGAACTCTCCCTCCGTGTTGCCCGGGGCGCGCACGGGCCGACGTGGCTCGGAGGCGCCTCGGGTCCCGTCGAGGCGCTTCGGCCTTCGACGACGACTCCACCAGTGCACGACAAGGACCAGCCCGAACAACCATCCCGACGCACCCACGGATGACCGGACGGACGGATCCACCGCAGACTGCAGCCTGACCGGCGTCGCATAGGACGCAACGACCGGTGCGATGGGTGCTCGCTCCGGTGGCGAGCCTGCCAGCGCACGCTCCTGCTGTCGTGCCCGCCACGCGCGGGCCGCACGCGCGCCGATCGCCGCGCGCACGCCAGGCCTACGATACTCGGGATCGGTGCAGTGCGGCGACGCACGCTCGATCTCGGCGTTGAGTTCGGCACCGGCCAGGATCGCCAGGCTCGACACGTAGAGCCACAGCAGCAGGACGATCACGCCGCCGATGGCGCCATACGTCGCTTCGTAGTCCGACACACGCTCGACGTAGAACTTGAATCCGAGCGACGCGCCGAGCCAGAGCACGGTGCCCACCACCGCGCCGGGCGAGATCCACACCCAGTCCTGCTCCGCATCTGGAGCGAAGTAATACACGAGACCCAGACCTGTGGACACGAGCGCCAGCGCCACGGGCCAGCGCAGCACGTGCCAGACCCACACGGTGACGTGGCCCGCATCGAGGACGCCTCCGATCGCTTCGGCGATCGACGGCCCCGCCAGCACCAGCGCGAACGAGACGACCACGAACACGCTCAGCGCGACGGTGAGCGCAATCGCCGTCAGCCGCACCTTCCACCACGGTCGCGTCTCCTCGATGTCGTACGCGGCATTGAGGGCACTCGTCACCGCCACCATCGCGGCTGAGCTGCTCCAGAGCGCGCCGAGCACGCCGAACGTCAAGAGTCCTCCGTCGTCGGACTCGGAGATGCGCGCGATCTGCTCGGCCACGATGGTCACGATCGCCGGGGAGGCCACGGGAGCGAGCCAGCGCACCACGTCGTCGGCGACGTCCACGAGCGGGAAGAAGCTGCCGAGTGCCAGCGCGAACAGCAATGCCGGGAACAGCGCCAGGAAGAGGTAGTAGGCGAGCTGCGCCGCCAGGCCCAGCACGTCGTCGGCGATGGCGTCGGCAATCGTGCGCCGGGCCAGCTCACGCCATCCGATGGTCACGTGCAACGTCTCCATGCCGCAGAACCTCTGCAAGGACGTGACCACCCGCAGGCTGTAGGCCGTAGGCTGTAGGCCCTAGGCTGTTGGCTGTAGGCCGTAGGCTGTAGGCCGTAGGCTGTTAGCGCCCGTCGAGCAGGTCGCGCAGGAGCCGGGCGAGGGTCGGGAAGTCGATGGGCTTGTGGATGAAGGGGAAGTGCGGGCCCACGCCGTCGGCCATCGCGAGGAGTTCGCTCGGATACCCCGACATCAGGATGACCTTCAGGGCGGGGCGGCGCGCCGCGAGTTCGACGGCGAGGTCGTACCCGTCGGCCGGGCCGAGCCCCACGTCGGTGAGGAGCAGGTCGATCTCGGCGGCATGACTCTCGGCCAGCGCGCGTGCCTGCTCCGCGCTGCTGGCCTCGATCACCCTGTATCCGCGGCGCGCGAGGAAGCGCTGGGCCACGCGTCGCACCGCCTCCCGATCCTCCACCAGCAGGATCGTCTCGTGGCCACCGGGCAGCGGTCGCTCGTCACGGGCCGGCGGGCCCGGTTCGCGCACGGCCGGCAGCGCCGGCAGGTACACGCGCACGTCGCACCCATCGCCCGGCGACGAGTGCAGTGCCACGCCACCCCCGGCCTGCTGCACGATCGCCTGCACCGTGGGGAGGCCGAGCCCCGTGCCACCGTCGCGCGACTTGGTGGTGAAGAACGGCTCGAACGCGCGCCGCTGCACCTCCTCGCTCATGCCCGGCCCGCTGTCGCGCACCGAGATGCACAGGTACGTGCGTCCGGGCACGACGTCGCCTCCCGTGTCGGCGGCGAAGGCCGATGCACTGACGAGCGACGGCGTGATGCGCACCGACCCGCCCTCGGGCATCGCATCGCGGGCGTTGACCACGAGGTTGGTGAGCACCTGCTCGATCTGGGTCGCGTCGGCGAGCACGCGGGGCAGGCCCGGCACCCAGACGACCTCGAGCGCGATGCGCGGGCCGAGCATCCGACGGAACAACGGTGTCATGCGCGCCACCACGTCGTCCAGGATCAGGGGCTGCGGGCGCAACACCTGGCGTCGACTGAACGCGAGGAGCTGCCGCGACAGACTCGTGGCCTGTTGCGCCGTCTGACGGATGGCATCGATTTCGGCCCAGGCGGCCGAGTCGCGTGAGACCAGCCGCTGCGCGGCGTCGCAGTGGCCGAGGACGGAGGTCAGGAGGTTGCCGAAGTCGTGCGCGACACCGCCGGCGAGGCGTCCGAGCGCCTCCTGCTTCTGGGCCTGGAGCAGCCCCGCCTCGAGCACTTGCGCGGGCGCCGCGAGGGTCCCCGCCTCCACGAGGACCGTCGCCCACGACGAGGGCGACAGCGCCCACGTGAGCACCAGCGCGCGACGCGAACCGCCGTCGGCGCGCGACACGACACGCTCGGTGGCCCGCGCGCCGCCGAGCGCCGTGGCCAGCTCCCGCACGTCGGAGGTCGGCCCCAGACCGAACACGTCGCGCACGTCCACGCGCCCCGCGGCCGGCAGTCCGTCGGGACGGCCGATGAGCCGCAGGGCCTCGGCATTGGCGGCGACGATGGCGCCCGACGCGTCCCACACGATCACCCCGCTGCTCGTGGTGGCGAGGAACCACCGGACATCGTGCGGGACGGGACCGGGGAGCGCGAAGGACACCGGAACCTACGTTGCGGGCTTGAGGACCACGCAGCTCAAGGGTGGGAGCGTCAGGCGCAGCGAATGCGCGTGGCCATGCGCGGGATCGGATCGCGAGGCGACGAAGCCGCCGTTGCCCATGTTGCTCCCGCCGTAGATCGCGGCATCGCTGTTGAGGATCTCGGTGTACCCACCCTCGCGAGGGACACCGACCACGTACTCCTCACGAGGCACCGGCGTGAAGTTGAGCACCACCACCAGCAGGTCGCCCGGATCGGACGCCCGTCGGAGGAAGGAGATCACGCTGTTCTCGTTGTCGTTGCAGTCGATCCACTGGAAGCCGCCGGGGTCGTAGTCGCGCTGGTAGAGCGCGGGCTCCCGGCGGTAGATGGCCCCGAGGTCGGAGACGAACCGCAGCAGGCCGTCGTGTGGCGGGTGTTCGAGCAGGAACCACGGCAACGACTCGCCGTGGTTCCACTCGCGCCATTGGCCGAACTCGCACCCCTGGAACAGGAGCTTCTTGCCCGGGTGCGTGAACATGTACGCGTAGAGCGTCCGGAGGTTCGCGGCCTTCTGCCAGGTGTCGCCCGGCATCTTGTCGAGCAGGTGACGCTTGCCGTGCACGACCTCGTCGTGGGAGAAGGGCAGGATGAAGTTCTCGTTGTAGGCGTAGAGCATCGAGAACGTCAGGTGCGTGTGTTCCCAGCGACGGTAGATCGCGTCCTTGGACATGTAGGCGAGGATGTCGTGCATCCACCCCATGTTCCACTTGTAGGTGAAGCCGAGCCCGCCGAGGTGCACGGGCCGACTCACGCCCGGCCAGGCGGTGGACTCCTCCGCGATGGTGACCACGCCCGGGTGCCGCTCGTGCACGAGCGCGTTCAGGTGTTGCAGGAACGACACGGCGTCGAGGTTCTCGCGGCCACCGTAGGCGTTGGGCACCCACTGCCCTTCCTCGCGCGAGTAGTCGAGATAGAGCATCGACGCGACGGCATCGACGCGCAGGCCGTCGAGATGGAAATCCTCGATCCAGGCCAGCGCGCTGGCCGTGAGGAAGTTGCGCACCTCGTTGCGGCCGTAGTTGAAGATCAGGGTGCCCCAGTCCATGTGCTCGCCCTGGCGCGGGTCGGCGTGCTCGTACAGGGCGGTGCCGTCGAAACGGGCCAGGCCGTGCGCGTCCTTGGGGAAGTGCCCGGGCACCCAGTCGAGGATCACGCCGATGCCGGCCTGGTGCAGCGCGTCCACGAAGGCCCTGAAGTCGTCGGGCGTGCCGAAGCGGCTGGTCGGCGCGAAGAAGCCGGTCACCTGATAGCCCCACGAACCGTCGTAGGGAAACTCCAGGACGGGGAGCAACTCGACGTGCGTGAAGCCGATGCGCTGGACGTGGGCGATGAGGCGGGTCGCCAGTTCCTGGTACGACAGGAACTCGCCGTGCTCGCCGCGGGCCCACGACCCGAGGTGCACCTCGTAGATGGCCATCGGGTGGTCGAGCCCCTCGCGCCGGCTGGCCCGTTCCGCGATCCAGGCCGCGTCGTTCCAGCGGTAGGCGCTCTCGGCACACACGACCGATGCCGTGGCCGGCGGCAACTCGCCGGCCGCCGCGCAGGGGTCCGCCTTGAGGAACGGCGGACCACCGGTCGACGAGGCGAGCTCGTACTTGTACCGCGCGCCGGGCCCCACGCCGGGCACGAAGATCTCCCACACACCTTGCGGCAGGCGTTGGCGCATCGGATGGACCCGGCCGTCCCACGCGTTCCAGTCGCCGACGACACTCACCCGCCGCGCGTTGGGCGCCCACACCGCGAAGCGCGTACCCGCGACACCGCCGATCGTCATCGTGCGCGCGCCGAGCGCCCGGTTCAGTTGCTGGTGCCGACCTTCGCCGATGAGATAGAGGTCGAGGTCGCCCAGCAGCAGGCCGAAACGATACGGGTCGTCGACCACGTGGACGGCGCCGCCGTCGCGCCAGATGACTTCGAACTGGTACGGCGTGTCGAGTCCGCGCCCGGGCAACGACGCCTCGAAGAGGCCATCGGGGTGTCGCACCGTCATGGCGTCGGCCGACGGCGTGTCGCCGCCGACGAGCAGCCGGACGGCCGACGCGCGGGGCTGGAACGTCCGGACGACGAGGCGCGCGTCCGCACCGGTCCCCACGACGTGCGGTCCGAGCACGGCGAACGGGTCGCCGTGGGTCGCATTGAGGATGGCACGGAGGGAGGGGTCGAGAAGGGTCACGATCGGGGCTCCGGGGTGGCGTCTGGGCGACGCAGCGACGCGAGCCATGTCTCGCGTTCCGCTTCGTCGGGATGGTCACCGGGTCCGCCGATCGAGGTGACACCCTGCGCATCGTAGACCGGACACCAGCCCGTGGCGGCGGTGAGCGCGAGGCCGACCGCCGTCAGGCGCATCGGCAGGCGCAGCGGCCACGGGGCGCGTGCGGTGGCCGCGATGGCCAGGCCCGCACCGGCCAGCCGCAGCCAGCGCTCCACGTCGCCGACGTTGCGGCCGTGCTCGAAGGCCAGCACGGTCGAGGGGGCCAGCACACCGGCCTCCTGCAGCGCGTCCACGAGGGCCTCGTTGGTCGGCTCCACGAGCACGCGATCGCCCACACGCACCACGGGAGTGCGACGCTGTCCGCCCGTGAGCCGCATCACCTCTTCCAGGGCGTCGAGGTGCAGGTCCACGTCGGTCGAGCGCGCGGGCACGCGCAGGCGGCGCAGGCACCGCAACGTCCTGGCGGTGTCCACGCACCAGGCCGCGCCCAGCACGTCGACGACGACCGGAGAAGCGTCGGTCATGACGGGTCACGCTATCGGACGGCGGCCCCCCCGTCAATTCCCGGGGCGGGGCCGTCAGGCGCGCGAGGTGGGTGTCGCGCGGCTCAACTGCCGCACCGCCTGGGGTACGGCGCCGAGCAGGAGCGCGCTCTCGTGCCTGACGTCGGCCAGCCGATCGGCGAGCGGCCCGTCGTCGCCGTACTTGAGGAATCGCTCGACTCCGTGCACGGCACCGGCCAGGCGCGCCGCGGCCAGCGTCGACGCGGCGCCGCGCAGCTTGTGGGTCAGCCGGGTGAGGTTCTCCACGTCGCCGGCGTGCGCCGCGACCTCGATCTTCTCCAGTTCCGACGGCAGCGACGCCGCGAACAGCTCGAGCATGCGGGCGCCGAGATCACCGTTCTGGTTGCAGCGGAGGAGCACCTCGGCCGGGTCGATGATGTCCTCGGCATCGGGCGGCGGGCCGCCAGTGGACCAGTCGCTCCCGTCCCTTTGACCATCGGGCGTCGGCTCCATCGCCACGTCGGCCGTGTCGTGCCCGAGCAGCCGCTGCAGCGTGCGGAGGAGCACCGATCCGCGCACCGGCTTGGCCAGGTACGCGTCCATGCCCGCGGCGAGACACCGACGTCGGTCTTCGGCACTGGCGTACGCGGTGAGGGCGATGATCCGCGGTGCGCGGGCGATGCGACCCTCTGCCGTGGCACGTCGAATGCGGCGGGTGGCCTCCAGGCCATCGACACCCGGCATCTGCGCGTCCATGACGATCACGTCGTAGCCGATGGCGAGCGCCGCCGACACCGCCTGCTCGCCGTCGGCCGCGACGTCCACGTGGCATCCCATCCCGAGCAGCAGCTGCTGGACGACGAGCTGGTTGACGTCGTGATCCTCGGCCACCAGCACGCGCGGCGGGCGGTCCCAGGCCGGGGCCGGCGCTGCCGGATCGGCAGGTCGGGTGCCCACGGCGGCCTGCATGATCGCGTCGAACAGGACGCGGCCTTCGATGGGCCTCGCCACGACGCCCTGCCTGGGCTCGGCCTCACCCGCGTCGGGCGCCGACACCCACACCACCCCCGGGGGCGACGCGAGACCGCCGATGCGCCGCCCGAGGTCCGCGCCACCGGGCGCACCGGCGTCGATGACCACCACGGCGAACTGCCAGCGCGAGCCCGAGGTGGCCTGCACGTGATCCCAGGCCGACTCGCCGTCGCTCACCACCGCCGCATCGAACCGCCACCCCTGGAGGAGCCGACCGACGGTGTCGCGGTCGGCCGTATCGGCGAGCACCGCGAGCACGCGCATCGGGGTTTCGCCCTCGTGCTGCGCGGCCACCATGGCCGCGTCGGCGACGTCGATGGGCAGCGTGACGACGAAGGTGGCCCCGGCCTGCTCGACGCTGTGCGCATCGATGGTGCCGCCGAGCGCATCCACGAGCCGCTTGCAGATCGTGAGACCGAGGCCGCTGCCGCGGAGGCGACGCGGCGACGCGTCTTCGCCCGGCGCGAAGGGCTCGAAGAGCCGCGCGAGTTGGTCCGCCGCGATGCCGACGCCCGTGTCGCGCACCGCGAGACGAAGGGTCGCGCGGCGCGACTGCAGGTCCAGGTCCGCGTCGGCCTCCAGCCGCACGTCGCCCCGGGCGGTGAACTTCACGGCGTTGGCCAGCAGGTTGACCAGCACCTGGCGCAGGCGGCCCGGGTCGCCGACCACCCAGGTCGGCACCTGGTCGGACACGGTGCGCGACACCCGCAGGCGCTTGGCCGCTGCCGCGGCCGCCACCGTCTCGACACTGCTGGCCAGCAGTTGCCGGAGGTCGAACAGGTGCCGCTCGAGCGTCAGGCCGCCGGCCTCGATGCGCGTCACGTCGAGGATGTCGGCGATGAGCGACGACAGGTGCGCGGCCGACGCACGGGCGATCGAGACGTAGCGGGCCTGCTGCGCGTCGAGCCGGGTGGCGGCCAGCAGTTCCATGAGCCCGAGCACGCCGTTGAGTGGCGTGCGCATCTCGTGACTCATGGACCTGAGGAAGTCGCTCTTGGCTGCGCTGGCCCGCTCGGCTTCGGTGCGGGCGCGCTCGATCTCCTCCTGCGCGTGCCGGCGGGCCGTGATGTCGGTGATCGTGCCGGTCACGGCCACGGGCCTCCCGCCCTCGACGATGGGGCGCGCGCGAACGTCGGCCCACCACGACGCGCCGCCCTTCGTGAGGAAACGCACCTCGAGGCGACAGTCCTCGTGGTCGCCGCGGAGCAGCCCGGCACACAGCCGCTGCACCTCCTGTCGGTCGTCGGGGTGCAGCGCATCGGCCAGCGGCTGGCCGAGCGTGGCCGCGACCTCCAGGCCCGTCAACGTGTGCCAGGCCCGGTTGAGGAATCGCCAGCGGGCGGCGGTGTCGACCTGGAAGATGACCTGGTCGACGTGCTCGACCATGTCCATGGCCCGGCGGGCCTCGTTGCCGAGCGCCTGCGTCCGTTCCGCCTGGTGGCGCAGGGAGCGGTCTCGCGCGACCACCTCGGCGTCGGCACGCGTGCGCGCCGATGCCAGGCGGAAGACCAGCCAGCCGAGCCCCCCGGCCTGCACCAGGCACACCAGCGCGAGCAGGCCGGCATCACCCGGCAGCCCCAGCGCGCCAGCCGCGGCCCCGGCGCCGGCCGGGCGCGCCGAGAGCCAGGCCGCGAGCACGCACACGCCCGCCGACACCGCGAAGGTCAGCAGGCCGAGGACGAGCGGTCCTGTGTGCATCGCACCAGCATACTGCTCCGCTGGTGGCGGAGCGCCGTGCAGTCCGGCGTCCCCGCCGTCAGTCCTCGCCCTGGGCGCGGGTGTACCCGGGAGCCCCGTCGAACTCACTGAGTTTCTCCACGTGCATCCAGCGGTGACGCGCCCGCACCCGCTCCAGGAGATCGATGAGCGCTTCGTCTGACAGGTCCCCGGCATCGTCACGCAGGACGAAGCGGCAGCGCCAGTGATCGACGCAGTCGGTGATGGCCCCCGCCGACGGATACACCTTCGTGCCGCGGTTGGAGATCATCTTGAGGCGCAGCGTCGTGGTCTCGGCAATCGACTCGAGGCTGTGGCCGAGCGCGTCGGGCGTCCCCGCCCACTCGACGAAGATGTCGGCGCCAATCGTCCGGCGAGAGGCGACGGTCACGAAGTCGGGCCGGGCATCGACGCGGGGCAACTGCAGCGGACGATGGCTCCGCGCCGGCGCGGCCTGCTGCGGTTTGCGCCCCAGGTTCGCGATGACCGCGTCGGTGTACGCCGTGGTGGAGACGCTGCCCTCGGGCCGCACGTCGCGCGTGTAGGTGCCCTGCTCGAGCGTGACCGTGACGGCGTCCTCGACCCGCTCGGCTGCCTCGAGCTCACCCAGGTGGCGGAGCATCATGACCGCCGAGAGCACCACGGCCGTCGGGTTGATGACGTTGCGGCCGGCGTACTTCGGCGCGCTGCCGTGCACGGCTTCGAAGATGGCGACCTCGTTGCCGATGTTGGCGCCGGGCGCGAAGCCGAGGCCGCCGATGAGCCCCGACGTGAGGTCGCTCAGGATGTCGCCGTTCATGTTGCTCGTGACGATCACGTCGAACGACTCGGGGAACCGCACCAGCTGGTGGGCGCAGTTGTCCACGATGATGTGGTGCGCCTCGATGCCGGGATACTCGGGGGCGATCGCCTCGAAGGTCTTCTTCAGCAGGCCCTCGGTGTGCTTCATGATGTTGGCCTTCGTGGCGCAGTGGACCCGTCGGCGTCCCTGCGCCACCGCCACCTCGAAGGCGAGGCGCACGATCTTCTCGCAGCCCTTGCTCGACATCAGCTTGAGGCACTGCGCGACGCCGGGCGTCTGCATGTGCTCGATGCCGGCGTAGAGGTCCTCCACGTTCTCGCGGACGATCACCAGGTCGATGCCGCGGCCGCTGAACGGCGTGATCACCCCGGGCAGTTCCCGCACGGGCCGGAGGTTCCCGTAGGTCTCGAACAGCTTGCGCAGCGTGACGTTGGCGCTCTTCTCGCCGAAGCCGACGGGCGTCTCGAGCGGCCCCTTGAGGACGACGCGGGTGTCGGCAATCGACTCGATGGTCTCGGGCGGCACGCCGCTCGGCAGGCCGCGCCGGAAGACGGCAGCCCCGGCCTCGCGCTCCTCCCAGGCGATGCGCACGCCCGTCGCGTCCACGATCCGGCGGGCCGCCGCCACCACTTCCGGCCCGATGCCGTCGCCCGGGATCACCGTCACTCGCCTGCCTTCGCCACCTGTGGTCGGAACCGCCACGCGAACCTCCTCCTTCTGGCTGTCGCGGATGCGCGAGGCCCTGCGCCCCCGGCACCGCCGGGCTGGCCGCCCGGCAGGCCCCTGCGCCGGACCCGGGACCGGGCCGGCGCGTCATACGCACCGCAAAACGCGAATCATGTTACACGAAATTAATGTCGTGTATTACATGGCGCATGTTGTTGCTAGAGTGCGGGGGTCATGACCCGTGCGTCACGGCCCCCGGGCAAGCCGGGGTGGACGTTCCTCACCAACCACGCGCACGTGCTGCTCTGCCTGGCGCGCGATCCGGAGGCGCGGCTGCGTGAGGTGGCGGCCGAGGTGGGAGTCACCGAGCGGGCGGTCCAGCGGATCGTGGCCGAGCTCGAAGAGGCGGGGTACCTCGAGCGGGCGCGGGAAGGACGGCGCAACCACTACGTGGTGCGCCCCGACCTGCCGCTACGACACCCGATCGAGCAGCACCGCACGGTCGCGTCGCTGATCAGCCTGGTGCGCGACAGGCGACGCTGACCACCGGCGCCGCGGGCGCGCATCCAACGCCCGGGGCGGTCGGCGGGACGGTCGGCGCGTCAGCGCGTCAGCGGCTGAGGACGACCGTCTTGCCCGTGCGTGCGCTCTCGCGCGCGGCGTCGAGGATGTCGGACACGATGAGGTTGTTCTCGAGCGAGGTGGGGCCTGCGGGCACGAGTCGCCCGCGCACCACGGCCGTGAGGTAGTTGAGCGCGTCGCGCTCGGCCTCCGGCCAGTCCTCGACGGGCGTGTCCACGATCGGCTGGCCGCGGACCTTCGTGCGCAGGCCGTTGCCGCCGCTGGCCCACGCGGCGGCGCTCTCGGTGTACACCTCGAGATCCTTCCGGTGATCGGGCCAGTTCCACGACCCCTGGACGATCGCCTGCGCGTCGGCGTACTCGAGGACGATCGTGGCCTCGTCGTCCACCTTCGGGTAGATGTCGGGCTTGTGGCGCTGGGTGACGGCCGTGACGCGCAGCGGGCGCTGGTTGTCGAGCAGCCACGTGGCGATGTTGGCGCCGTAGCAGCCGAAGTCGTAGAGCGCGCCGCCGCCGTTGCGCACGGGGTCGGTGAGCCAGTCGAAGAACTCGGGCTGCACGCCGATCTCCTTCGGCCCGTGGTGCCCGTCCATCGCCACGATCTTGCGGATGCGGCCGCCGGTCCGCTTCTCGTGCATCAGCGTCCAGATGGCGCGATGGCTGCGATACCACGTGGTCTCGTAGTTGACCAGCACGTGGATGCGGCCGCGCGCGGCCGCCGCGGCAATCGCCTTCGCGTGCGCGGTCGACACCGCCAGGGGCTTCTCCACCATCACGTGCACCCCGCGCGTCGCGGCGGCTTCGATCACCTTCAGGTGGTCGAACGTGTTCGTGTAGACGACCAGCGCCTCGGGCCGCGTGGTCGTCAGCAGGCGATCCAGGTCGTCGAAGAGGTGCGATTCGGGCAGGCCGTGGCGCGTGGCGAAGGCAGCCCGCAAGGTGGCGTCGGGCTCGTACACACCGACGAGTTCGACGTCGGTGCGCTTCGCCATGGCGTTCATGTGCCCGCGCACGTGCCCGTGGACGAGGCCGGCGATGGCGAGGCGAAGCGGGGCCGACGCCGGGACCGGTGCCGGCTGACTGGCCGCGCGAGGTCCGGTCGGCGCGCCGAGCAGCAGGAGAACCGCCACCGCAGCGGCCCCGAGGACATGACGACGGCTCGCGCGAGCGACGACGGCTGAGGGCATGGCGGAGGGTAGCACGACGCGCCGGGGTCATACGCAGAGGCGACGGACGGCTCGGCGAGCCGTCCCTACCGGCCCTGGCGCCTCGGACGTGGTACACGGCCCCGGTTGCCGGTTGCCCGTTGCCGGTTGCCGGTTGCCGATCCCGGCTTGTTCCCGACGCCTTCCCTCCGCTATGTTCGGCGGATGGCCGGTCCTGCGCACCCTTCGACCTTCCCGACGCCGCTTGCCGACTACCCACCCGCGGCCGCCGGCGGCCTGCTCGAGACGCTTTCGCAGCGGGCGACCCAGGACCCGTTCAATCTCGTCGCCACCGGCATCTTCGTCCTGGCGATCCTGCACACGTTCGCCGCGGCGCGGTTCATGGCGCTGGCCCACCACGTGCAGCACAAGGCCGACGCGGCCGCCGACGCGGAGGGACGCCCCCGGCTGCCAAGCACACTGGCCGAGATTCTCCACTTCGTGGGGGAAGTCGAAGTCGTGTTCGGGATGTGGGCCGTGGCGCTGGTGGCCGCCATCGCCGCCTGGTTCGACTGGGAGACCGCGAAACACTACCTCAACGACACGGTCAACTACACCGAGCCGCTGTTCGTGATCGTGATCATGGCACTGGCCTCCACGCGGCCGATCATCGTGTTCGCCGAGAAGGCCATGAGCAAGGTGGCGGGTCTCGGCGGCGGCACGCCGGCTGCGTGGTGGCTCGCAACGCTCACGGTCGGTCCGCTCCTCGGGTCGTTCATCACCGAGCCGGCCGCCATGACGATCTGCGCGCTGCTGCTCGCCCGGCAGTTCTTCGACCTCAACCCGAGCATGCGGCTCAAGTACGCGACGCTGGGCCTGCTGTTCGTGAACGTGTCGATCGGCGGCACGCTCACGCACTTCGCCGCGCCGCCGATCCTCATGGTGGCCCGCCCCTGGGGATGGGACCTGCTGTACGTGATGACGCACTTCGGGTGGCGCACGCTGCTCGCGGTGCCGACGGCGGCCCTGCTCTATTTCCTGCTGTTCCGCCGCGAGCTGACCCAGATGGCGATGCGCCCGCCCGTGCGCGACGTCGAACGCCCCGACCCCGACGCGGCTGCCACAGGGCACGGGGTGCTGCTGCCGGTGCCGGCCTGGATCGTGATCGTCCACATGCTCTTCATGGCCTGGACGGTGTTCAACTCGCACTACCCCGCGCTGTTCCTCGGCGGGTTCCTGTTCTTCCTGGGCTTCGTCAAGGCGACCAGCCCCTTCCAGGCCGAGGTCTCCCTCAAGTCGCCGCTGCTCGTCGGCTTCTTCCTCGCCGGCCTGGTCATCCACGGCGGTCTGCAGGGGTGGTGGATCGCGCCCGTGCTGGCCAGCCTCGCCGAGACGCCGCTCTTCTTCGGCGCGGCGGCGCTGACCGCGTTCAACGACAACGCGCTCATCACCTACCTGGCGACGCTGGTGCCGAACATGAGCGAAACGGCCAAGACGGCCGTGGTGGAAGGCGCTGTGACCGGTGGCGGGCTCACCGTGATTGCCAACGCGCCCAACCCGGCGGGCCAGGCGCTGCTGTCGCGATTCTTCGGCGGTGCGATCGTGCCGCTATACCTGCTGCTCGGCGCGCTGCTGCCGACCCTGGTCGCCGTGGTGTGCTATCGGCTGATCCCCTGATGGGGCGTCACTGCGGCTGTGCGGTGCGCGTCGCACCGTCGGCCGCACCACCGGCGGTCTGCACCGGTCGCCCGTTCACCTGTTCGTAGTCGTAGGTGACGGTCAACGTCGAGGTGCCCGCCAGCAGCACCTGGGCGACCATCTCGAGGCGCACGGCGACGTGCGCGCCGGCCACGCGGCTGTAGTGCCGCGTGAGGTGCACCGACCGCGTCCAGAACGACGGTCGCTTCACGAGCTCGCCCTCCACCCGGAGGATGTCGCCCTCGGGTGTCGTGACGACCGAGCCCTTCACGAACATCTCGTCCTTGCGCCGCGGGACGAGGCCGTGGCGGACGACACCGTCGGCCGTCACCGGCGCGGTGTACCGGTAGTTGTCGGGCGTGAGGGTGGCGCGGCGCGCCCGCCCGTCGCGATAGGCCTGCGCCTCTTTCTCGAGGGCTTCGTGCAGCACCTTGCGCCGGAGGAACTCCGAACCGCCTTCCTCGAGCACGGTGTAGTGGAACGACCCGTCCTCGCGCAGTTCCGTGCGGACACGGAGCCACGCGTCCTTCTTGTGGCGCGCGTTGCGCGACTCGAGTCGACGGACCACGACGAAGCTCCGCAGTGGCGGTTCGACGCGGAACGGCGCAGCGGCGTGCCCCGAGGCCGCCGCAGAGACGGCCGGCTGCTGCGCCGTCGCTCCGACCGCACCCAGACCCAGCACGAGCGCGCCAATCAGGCACGTCCGCGTCACTGCCTTCGTCGCCGGCGCGCGTACCCGCCACTCGGTCGTCATGCAGTCCTCTGGGTGCTGACCGTATCTTGCGCCCGTTCCAGCCGTGTGACAACCACAGCCGTCCAGCATCGACCATGGTCGAGCGCACGCTACCATGCTTGTCGGCAACGATGTCGGACGCCCTCCTCGATTTCTCCCGTGTGACCGTGATCCGCGACCGCGTCGCGGTGCTCGACGACTTCTCGCTGACGATCCCGGCTGGACAGCACGTGGCGATCCTCGGCCCCAACGGCTGCGGCAAGAGCACGCTGCTGAAGGTGGTGACCCGCGAACTGCACCCGGTCGATCGCCCCGAGACCTCGGTCACCGTGCTCGGCCGTGACCGCTGGACCATCTGGGACCTGCGTGCGGCCATCGGCATCGTGTCCAACGACCTGCTGGCCACGTGCACGCGGAGGATCTCCGGTCGGGAACTCCTGCTCTCGGGTTTCTTCGGCAGCATCGGCCTCTGGCCGCATCACGAGCCGACCGACGCGATGCACGCCCGCGTGGACGAGGTGCTGGCCTGGTTGGGACTCTCGCAGCTCGGTGACCGGCAGATGACGCGGATGTCGTCGGGCGAGGCGCGGCGCCTGTTGATCGGGCGTGCGCTCATCCACGCCCCGCGCGCCCTGATCCTCGACGAGCCGATGACCAGCCTCGATCTCGGCGCGGCGCACGAGGTCCGCGCGACGATGAGCGCGCTGGCCCGCGCGGCGACCAGCCTGGTGCTCGTCACCCACGACCTCTCCGACATCGTCCCCGAGATCGGCCGCGTGGTGCTGCTGCAGCGAGGGCGCGTGGTGGAGGATGGCCGGCCCGAGGAGGTCCTCACGTCGGCGACGCTGAGCGCCCTGTACGGCCGCGACGTCTCGGTCACGCGACGCGACGGGCACTATCACGCATGGTGACCCGAGAGACGATGCGGCGCGTCGAGGCGCTCGAGTTCACGACGCGCGTCGTGGACGAACTGGAGCCCGACCCTGACACCCGGCCCGAGCCGCGCGCGGTGCCCGGGGCGAGCTACTCGCTCGTCATGCCCACGCCCGTGCGGGCGCCCGAACTGCTGGCCTGGTCCCACGCGATGGGCGAACGACTCGGGCTGTCGGCCCCGCCATCAGGCCCGGGGCCTGCCGCGGAGATCCTCGCGGGCAATCGCGTACTCGACGGCATGCGGCCCTACGCGTCTCGCTATGGCGGCCATCAGTTCGGTCACTGGGCGGGTCAGCTCGGGGATGGCCGCGCCATCGCCCTGGGCGAGGTCTCGGCACCCGACGGAACACGCTGGGAGCTGCAGCTCAAGGGCGCGGGACGCACACCCTACTCGCGCCGTGCCGATGGCCGCGCGGTCTTGCGATCGTCGGTGCGCGAGTTCCTCTGCTCGGAGGCGATGCATGGCCTCGGCGTCCCGACGACACGCGCGCTGAGTCTCGTGGCGACGGGTGAGCCCGTCGTGCGCGACATGTTCTACGATGGCCGACCCGAGGCCGAGCCCGGCGCCATCGTCTGTCGGGTGGCGCCGTCGTTCATCCGCTTCGGTCACTTCGAGATCCACGCGCTCCACGACGAGCCACACCTGCTGCGCCGGCTGACCGACCACGTCATCCGGTGGCACTACCCCGAACTCGGCCCGCCGGGAAGCCCGGCGTATCTCGCCCTGTTTGCGGAGGTCTGCCGACGCACGGCTGTGCTCGTGGCCCACTGGACGCGTGTGGGCTTCGTGCACGGCGTGCTGAACACCGACAACATGTCGATCCTCGGGCTCACGATCGACTACGGCCCGTATGGCTGGCTCGAAGGGTACGACCCGATGTGGACGCCCAACACCACCGACGCCGCCTCGCGCCGGTACCGGTTCGGCCAGCAGCCCAACGTCGCACTCTGGAACCTGGCCAGGCTGGCCGAGGCACTGGTGCCGCTCGTCGACACACCGGAGGCGCTGCACGACGGACTCGACGCCTATCGCGACACCTTCGCCGAGGTCTACGGCGCGATGTTGCGCGACAAGCTCGGACTCGACTCGCTGCGCACCGACGGCGAAGACCCGCTGCTGCAGTCGCTCTTCACCCTGCTCGAGGCGGAAGAGACCGACATGACGATCTTCTTCCGTGCGCTCGCAGACGTGCCGGTCGATGTCGGTGACGCGGGTGACGAGGCGTGGCTGGCTCCCCTACGCCCGGCCCTGTACGACGCGCGCGTGCTCGAGGGCCCGCACCGCGCGCGGATGCTGGCCTGGCTGCGCGCCTACGCGGATCGCGTGCGCAGCGAGGGCCAGCCCCCCGAGGCGCGGCGCGCGCGGATGCGGCAGGCCAACCCGAAGTACGTCCTGCGCAACTACCTCGCGCAGCAGGCCATCGACGCGGCCGCCCGCGGTGACCAGGCGCCCATCGCGCGTCTGCTCCGCGTGCTGGCGCGGCCCTACGACGACCAGCCGGGCGAGGACGACCTCGCGCAGCGTCGCCCGGAATGGGCGCGGCATCGCGCGGGCTGCAGCATGTTGAGCTGCAGCAGTTGAGATGCAGTCTGGGGCGCCTCGCCGAGGCGTCCGTCACGATCGCGCGCCGACCTTCAGGTCGGCGGTCACCGACGCGGCGGGTCGCCCTTCGCGATCCCCTCGCGACGCGGATCGGCGCCGCCGAACCAGCCCGTCGCCGTGCGCTCGATCGCCTGGAGCCCGGACGTCTGGTCGATCAGGCGAACCTCGTGTCCGCGCGCCTCGAGCGCCTTCGCCAGCGCATCGTCGACGCGACCGGCCTCGAGTTCGGTGGGGCCGTTGCGGCTGCCGGTGTTGGGCAGCGCGATCGCGTCCTGCACGTTCAACCGCCAGTCGAGCGTCGCGACCAGCACCTTCCCCACGTAGTTGATGATGGCGCTGCCGCCCGGCGACCCCAGCGTCATACGTAAACGCCCGCTGTCCTTTTCGAACACGAGCAGCGGTGTCATCGACGACCGTGGCCGCTTGCCGGGCTGCACGCGGTTGGCAACCAGGGCGCCGTCGTCCAGCCGCGGCGCCAGCGAGAAGTCGGTCAGCTGGTTGTTCAGCATGAAGCCCCGCACCATCAGTCGCGACCCGAACGCATCCTCGATGGTGGTCGTCATCGCCAGCGCGTGGCCGCCGGGGTCGACGATGCTGATGTGGGAGGTCGAGGCCCGTTCGAGCGGTCGGCCGGCAACGACATCGGCCGCCACGCCCGGCGGCACGCCCGCGACGGCCTCGCGCATCGATCGCGCGCCGATGAGCGCGGCGCGGCCCGACAGGTACGCCGGCGACAGCAGCGGCTGCACCGGGACGTCCACGAACGCAGGGTCGCCGACGTACGCGTCGCGGTCGGCATAGGCCAGTCGGGCGGCTTCCGTGTAGAGGTGGACGGCGTCGGGGCTCAGGGCCCAGCGACCCGCGGCGAGGCGGGTCGGCGCGAGCGACGCCAGGTCCTGCCCCTCGAGCATGCCGAAGATCTGCGCGAGCGCCAGGGTGCCCGAACCCGGCGGCGGGAACCCGCAGATTCGCGCATCGCGATACGTGAAACACAGTGGCTCGCGTTCGACGGGTCGATAGCCGGCCAGGTCCGACTCCGCGAGTTCCCCCGGGTTGGTCGGATGCTCCCGCACCCTGGCGACGATGGCACGGGCGAGTTCGCCGGTGTAGAACGCATCGGCGCCGTCGCGCGCCAGCGTGCGGAACACCGACGCGAGCGCCGGGTTGCGCAGCCGCGTGCCGACCCCCTTCGGCGTGCCGTCGGGCTCATGGAAGTACGCCCGCGCCTCCGCGTCGGACGACAGGAACGCTTCCTGCGCCAGCAGGCGTGCCAGGCGGGGGCTGATGGCAAAACCCTCGTCGGCCAGTCGGATGGCTGGCTCGAACAGGCGGGCCCAGGGCAACCGGCCGTACCGCGCGTGCGCGAGGGCCAGCATGCGAAGCACGCCGGGTGTCCCCACCGACCGCCCGCCGACGATGGCCTCCTGCCTGGGCATGGGCGTGCCGTCGCGCAGGAACAGCGCATCGGTCGCTGCAGCCGGCGCCGTCTCACGGCCATCCAGGGCCGTCATGCGCTGCCCGTCCCAGTGCAGCAGGAACGCGCCGCCCCCGATGCCGCTCGATTGCGGCTCCACGAGCGTGAGCACCATCTGCACGGCAATCGCCGCGTCGATCGCGCTGCCGCCCGCCGCGATGATGGAGGCGCCCGCCTCGACCGCCAGTGGATTGGCCGCCGCCACCATCCAGGTGGACGAGGCCCAGCCGGGCTTGTCCTGCCAGCCCGTCGCCGCCTCGGGCGCCGTCTGGCCTGGTGCCCGGAGGGTCCTGTCCGGCGAGCAGGCGATCAGGAGGGAGAGGGCCGCGAGACAGGCCCCGGCAATCGTGCGGCGCATGGGGGCGAAGGATACCGCCATCGGTCAGATGCTCGCGATGCGAAGGTGCTCGTCGAGCGTGTCGCGCGTGACGGGCGTGCCCGTGAGGCCCGACTGCACGATCGCGACGCCGAGGGCCAGCGCCTCCGCCGCTGCGCCAACCGATTGCGCAGGCGCACGGCGTGTCTCCACGGCCGCCACGAGTTGGGCGAGCAGCGAGCCGGGCGACCGGTCGGCGTCCGTGATCAGGGAGGCCGTGTCGAGCGGCGCGAGTTCGCGGAAGCCTGAGTACCGCGGGCTCTCGGCCGGCTCGAGCACCTCCCACACGTCGTTGCCCACGCGCATGCGGCCAGCCTCGCACACGAGATCGCATTGAATGGCGAAGTACGACTTGGCACCGCCGGTGACGAACGCCTCGACGCCGCTGGCGAAGGTCACGTGCGCGCGGCCACCCCGGTCGAGGACGGCGCCGCGGGCCAGTTCGGCCGCGAGCACCGAGTGGAGCGCGGCATCGTCGTCGCGCCCGTCGCCGTGACTGCCCTCCTCCTCCGCCGGCAGCGGATCGAGCGACGCGTCCACCCGCGTCCACGGTCCGCACCAGTCGAGCAGCAGATCCCAGGCATGGGTCCCTGTGTGGACGATGTGCCCACTGAACAGCACATGAACCGTCTCGAGCCGCCCGAACCGCTGCTCGCGCAGCCAGCGGGCCACGGCCCTGTAGCGCGCCTCCTCGCGGCGTGGATGATCGACGATGGCGGAGACGCCAGCGGCGACCAGTTCGGCGTCGAGCGCACGCGCCTCGGCCACCGAGCAGGCCACGGCCTTCTCGATCCACAGGCCTCGGGCCCCTGCGGCCAGTGCCGCCCGGCACATCGCCACCCGGTCCGGCGCGTAAGCACAGATCGACACGAGGTCCGGGCGCTCACGGGCCAGCATGTGCTGGAAGTCGGCGTAGAGGTGGTCGTGGGTGATGCCCCAGTCGACGCCGAATGCAGCCAGCCGATCGGGATCGACGTCGGCGCCAGCCACCAGCCGGGTGCGGGGGTGGGACGCGTACCAGCCGGCGTGCGTGTGAGGCTTGCTGCGGAGCGGATCGCGCTCGAGCGACGAGGCGATACGCCCCGTGCCGATGATGGCCGCTCGATATGCGTCGCCCTCTGCGCTCGTCACCACGCCATCGTAGCGCCAGGCCGTCACCGCGGACGGCCGGGACGGCCGTCCCTACCAAACGATGCCACGGCAGGCGCTTCCGTCCCTGCCGGGCTCGTCGTACGCGCGATCCTCGAGGATGCGCGCCGCGAGCGCCTCCGCGCTGATGATGCGGGTGCTCGCCGTGATGACGCTTCCGGACATGGCACGTGCGGTCGGCGTGTGGGGCGGGTTCCCCGCAGGCCTCGACGCGTGCCACAATGGCGACACTTCCATTCTCGATGCGGCGCAGGTCCCCCGGCGATGCGTGCGCGTCAGGCCAAGGATGGTGTGATGCGCACCCGGACTGGCCACCTGCACGCCGACGACGCCCCCGCACTGGAACTGCGTGTGCTCGAGGCCATTGCCGACGGGCAGCCGCTGCCCGTCGTGCTGGCGTCGATCGCCAGGGGACTCGAGGCGCTCATTCCCGATTGGCGGGTGTCGCTCCTCCAGGTGTCGTCCGACGGCCTGCGCCTGCTGCATGGCGCGGCGCCCAGCCTGCCCGATGCGTTCGTACGCGCCATCGATGGCCTGCCGATCGGACCGGTAGCCGGCTCGTGCGGGACGGCGGCGCATCGTCGTGGCGCCGTCCTCGTCGAGGACATCGCGACCGACCCGTTGTGGGCGGACTACCGCGACGTCGCCGTGAGCCACGGGCTGCGTGCCTGCTGGTCGGTGCCGATCATCGATCGCGAGGGTTCCGTGCTCGCGACGTTTGCCGTGTACCACGCGGCCCCGATGCGTCCGGAGCGCGCGCACCTCGATCTGATCGGCCGCTTCGCGCGGCTCGCGCGCGTCGCGATTCAGCACGATCGCGCCCAGCGGGCGCTCAGGGACAGCGAGGAGCGCTTCAGGACGGTGTTCCGCGACCTCGGGCTCGGACTCGGTGTCGCCGACCGATCCGGCCGCCTGCTGATCGCCAACCCTGCGTACCACGCGATGCTCGGCTACGCGGAGGGCGAGCTCGAGGGCCTGACCGTGGAGGCGATCACACATCCCGACGACCGGGCGCAGACCCGTGCACGGATCGAGGACCTGATCGAGGGACGCTGCGACCGGTACGTGCTCGAGAAGCGCTTCCAGCGCAAGGACGGCAGCCATGTCTGGGCGCGCGTCACGGGGTCGGCCCGCCGCGACGCCGACGGACACGTGGCCGACTTCATCGGCGTGATCAAGGACATCACGAGCGAGCGCGAGGCCGAGCAGGAGCGTCGTCGCCAGCAGGCACTCCTGCAGATGGCCTCCCGCGTCGGCCACCTGGGCGCATGGACGCTCGACGCCTCGTCGCGGCGCCTCGAGCTCACTGAGGAGGCCCGTGCGATTCATGGACTCGGCTCCGAAGGCCCCGACGACCCCGAGTCGCTGCTGGCGACGTTCGATCCGTCGCATCGCGACGCCGTCCGCACCGCCATCGACGCGTGCCTCAACGCGGGCACGCCGGTGGACCAGGAGTTCCGCCTCACCTCCGCGCCTGGCCGGACACGCTGGGTTCGGCTCATCGGGGAGCCCGTTCGCGACGCCGAGGGCCGCATCGTCAGGATTCAAGGCGCGCTGCAGGACATCACCGAACGCAGGCTGCTCGAGCAGCAGTCCCTGCGATCGCAGCGTCTCGAGAGCATCGGCACGCTCGCCGGCGGCATCGCACACGACCTGAACAACGTGCTGAGCCCGATCACGATGGGCGTGGGCCTGCTGCGCCGTGACGACCACGACGCGACCCGACAGGAGCTCTTCGACGTGATCCAGTCGAGCGCGGAACGTGCGACGCACATGGTGCAGCAGGTGCTGTCGTTCGCGCGTGGCGCCGACGGCCGGCGGTCCCGCGTGGATCCGGGGCAGGTCGTGCGAGACACCACGGCCCTGCTCCGCGAGACGCTGCCGCGTCGGATCCGCATCGAGACCGACATTGCCCCCGATGCCGGTTCCCTCGTCGCCGACCCCACCCAGTTGCACCAGGTGATCGTCAACCTGTGCGTGAACGCGCGCGACGCGATGCCTCACGGCGGCCTGCTGCGCCTCGCGGTGAGCCGCGTACCCGCGGGCGGGTGGATGCGCCCGGCCGGCGATGCAGGGGGTGAGGCGGTGCGAATCGTCGTCGAGGACACGGGCACGGGCATCGCGCCCGAGGTGATCGACCGGATCTTCGATCCGTTCTTCTCGACCAAGCCCACCGGCAGCGGCACCGGCCTCGGCCTGTCGACCTCGCTCGGCATCGTGCGGAGCCACGGCGGCCGTATCGACGTGTCGAGCACGCCCGGACACGGCAGCCGGTTCGAGGTGTACCTGCCCGTGGCGTCCGACGTCGTGCCTCCGGTCGCCCCCTCGACCGGTCAGGCCAGCGCCACCCGTGGGCACGGGACGGTGCTGCTGGTCGACGACGAGCCCGATCTGCGCCTCATGGCACGGCGGGCCCTCGAGCGCAGCGGCTACCGGGTGATCGAGGCGGCCAACGGCGAGGAGGCCCTCGCGCTCTTCGACCGCCATCGCGGTGACATCACGGTGGTGCTCACCGACATGATGATGCCGGGCATGGACGGCGCCGACCTCGTGCGCGGCCTGCGTGGGCGCGCGGCCGCCGTGCCAATCGTGGGGATGAGCGGCCTCGGCCGCTCCGAGCGCCTCACCGACGCCGACAGCGCCCTCCTCACGGGCTTCCTCCACAAGCCCTTCACGCCCGACACGCTGCGTCGTGCCCTGGAACAAGCCACCGAGCGAAAGGCCCCTCCACGAGACGACGAACGGGGACCCGGCGGTTACCCTTGAGCATGGAGATTGCCTTCTTCGACACCCGGTCCTACGACCGTGAGGCCTTCGAGGCCGCCAATGCCGACGGTCGGCACCGCTTCCGGTTCATCGAAGCCAGACTGCGGCAGAGCACTGCCGCGCTGGGCGCGGGCGTGCCGGTCGTCTGCTCCTTCGTCAACGACCACGTGGATGCCCCGACGCTGCGCCTCCTGCACGACGGCGGCACGCGCCTGGTCGCACTCCGGTCGGCCGGCTACAACCACGTGGACCTCGACGCCGCCACCGAACTGGGCCTGGCCGTGGTACGCGTGCCGGAGTACTCCCCCTACGCGGTGGCGGAGCACGCGATAGCGCTCGTGCTCGCACTGAATCGCAAGGTGCACCGCGCCTACAACCGGGTGCGCGAGGCCAACTTCTCGCTCGAGGGCCTGGTCGGGTTCGACCTGCACGGCAAGACGTTCGGCATCGTGGGCACGGGCAAGATCGGCCGCGCCCTGGCCCGTATCGCCCACGGGTTCGGGTGCCGGGTGATCGCGGTCGATGCCCATCCCGACGCCGGACTGGCCGACCAGCTCGGCGTCGCCTACGTGGAGCCGTCCGACCTGTATCGGCAAGCCGACGTGATCTCGCTGCACGTCCCGCTGACGCCGACGACCCGTCACATGATCGACGAGGCCGCCTTCGCGCAGATGAAGCCCGGCGTCATGCTGATCAACACGAGCCGCGGGGCACTCGTGGACACGCGCGCGCTGATCCGCGCCCTCAAGTCGCGTCACGTCGGCGCGGCCGGACTCGACGTCTACGAGGAGGAAGGTCCCCTGTTCTTCCGCGACCTCTCGATGCAGCCGCTGCAGGACGACGTGCTGGCCCGGCTGCTGACGTTCCCCAACGTGCTGATCACCTCGCACCAGGGGTTCCTGACGCACGAGGCGCTCTCCAACATCGCCGAGACCACGCTTGCCAGCATCTCGGCGTTCGAGCGGGGTGAACCCCTGGTTCACCTCGTCCGGGCCTGACGTCTCCGCGATTCGGCGCGCGTTCCGCCGCGTTCAGCGTGGTGGGACGGGGTGATCCTTCATGGCTTCGGCACGCCCGTTGGCGATGAACGCCGTCACGACCTCCGCGTGCGCCTGAATGAGCTTCACGACGTACGGGTCGGTCGAGGTCTCGACCACCTTCACGCCCTTCGGCGTCGTCTCGTGCGTCATCGCAATCTTCGACGCGTGCAGGAACACCTCGCGGAACAGGGGATCGCGCTGGTGAATGGGGCGGACCTCCTTGACCCTGGCCGACATCGACGCGACGTGCGCCTGGATGGCCCTGGCGATGGCCGGATCGTCCGACTCGGTCACCGACTCGACGCCATCGGTCCGCACGGTCACCGTCCGCTGGATCTTCGCGCCGTTGTCGAGCAGCACGTGGAACAGTTCCATGTCGGCACGGTGCGACGGCTCGCCCATCATCCCCCGACCCGGCCCCGGGCCATGCCCGGGCCCCTGCGCCCATGCCCCCGCGCTGCCAACGAGCAGGCCGCTCATCACGGCTGCCAGCACCCAGGTCGATTGCCTCCGCATCATCGCCTCCTCGGACCTGATAGGGACGGCCGGCCGTCGCCGCAGGTCGCCGCCGCGTGTTTGCGGCAGGCGTCACATGCAGCGCTCGAAAGCCGGCAGGTGGTTCTCCAGCGACGCGCTGCGGTTGTTCGTGAAGACCTGCCGTACGTCAGCGGGCAGGTCGGTCCTCAGCAGTTCGTCGTACATCGCGATGTTGGCGCGCTCGGCTGCGGCGCCCGCCGCGCACGCCTCGCGCAGGGTCGAGAAGTGCGGCACGGTCGCGATGGTCCAGGGATTGGGCGGCACCGCCAGGTCGCGCGACGTGTACAGTCGGGCGATTGCAGCCGAATGCCGCTGCTCGGCCGAGATGATGGTCACGAAGGGCAGCACCTGACCGAAGTCGACCACGACCCCTTCGTACGTGGTTTCAGCGCGATACTCGTCCGTGATCGCGCGGGCGAGCGTGGCCGTGAGGCTGACCGGAACGGATGAGACCGAGCTGGGAGCCGTCGGCAGGTCCGTGTCGTCGCAGGCCGTGAACCCGAGGGCCAGGACGAGGCCGAGCGCGAGAAGAGGAAGTCGACGCACGCCACACCTCCGCGTGAACGTTCTGCACGGAGAGATGCAGCGCCACGACGGCAGGTGACAACCGGGCGCGCGCTCAACGCGCGCGCACGGTGACGATGATCCGACGATAGCTCGTGAGCGCGGGACTGCCGCTGTCGGTCACCTCGAGAATCACGTGCGAGAGACCGGCCACCGTGGCGACGGCCGACGCGCGCGCCGTCGTCTCACCCGTGAGCTCGAGCCGGGGGGCCGGCCGTTCGCCTCGCGCAGCGGGCGGGGACTGCCCCTCCGGCGGGTGCGCGGGTGGCACGCTGCCGGCTGCGACACGCACCGGGCTGCCGGGGATGCCGGTGCCGGCCTCGTCGTAGTACCACCATCGGTACGACAGGCCGTGTCCGTCGGGATCGCGCGTCCCGGCCGCGTCCAGCACGACGGGCTGCCCGACGCGCGTCTCGATCGGCACGGGCCCGCGTCCTGCCTGGCCGTTCACCACCACGATTGGATTGTGGTTGGCCGCGTCGCGCGGCAGCACGGTCCACGCCATGCGCGCCGCGAAGTCGTGCTGGAACGCCGTGCGCCAGCGCCAGATCGTGGCCTGGTCCGAGGTGTGGGCCTGTCCGTCGGTGCCTGTCACGGTGTCTCGGGAGGTGTCGCGTCCGGGGTACGAGTCGCCACCCTGTGTCCAGAACGCCCGGGGCTCCCCGCGCGGCTGGCGCCAGACGTACCGACCGCCCCAGCCACCGAACGCCGGACTCATGGCGCTGGCCAGTCCGTTGTCCACCAGCCCGAGGAATGCCGGCGTATCACCTTCGTGGATGCAACACGGGTACGGGTACAGCCGTCCGAGTGGACCGCGCGCCCGGATGTGTTCGTCGAGCCAGGCGTCGGTGAAGGTCGTGAAGTCGGCCCCCGGGGCATTGCGATAGAAGCGATCGCCGCTGACGCCGGTCCACGTCGCCGACGCGTACTCGGCGCCGTCCTGCGTGGATGGCGACGCCACGTAGTGCAGGGCCGGGAACTCCCGACGCAACCAGGGCCCGGCGTCGTCCTGGTCGCTGATGGCGTAGACCCTCAGCGTCGCGACCAGCGCGTCGAGGGCGTCGGGCGACAGTCGGGCGCGCGCGTCGGTCAGGGCCTGTGCCAGCGTGTTGGCGCCGCCCCAGATCGAGACCCACAGCGGCCGCGGATCGTCGCGCAGCGCCGCAGCCAGCAGGAGGTCGGAACCGGCCGAGTGTCGTCCCGGCCCCACGGCCGCCATGCCGTAGCCCGGCTGGCCGGCCGCCACGAGGCCACGAAGTGCCTCGGCCGTCGGGTATCCCTCCTCGTGGAGCGACAGGTTCGGCTGCGCCTGCGCGTACGCATCGAGCACCGAGTGGACGACGTCGGGGCGAACGCCCGACTTCAGCCACGTGGACGTCGTGGCGACGATGCCTTCGACGTCGAAGCGACTGGCGTACACCAGGAAGCGTACGAGCGACATCTGGTCGTCGGGCTCGTTGGCGATGTCGGTGAGGACGAACACGCGTGGCCGTTCGACGTACGCATCGATGCGGGCCGCCGCCGGCACGTCGCCTGGCCGCTGGGCTCCCACGAGCGTCGCCAGCAGCGCCGAGAGCGACACGGCTCCCGCCACGACCCGGCGCAACCCGTGAGGCTGCAATCTCGTCATCGACCCTCTTCCCCCATGTGTCTTGTCGGCGGACGCGCGGAGCGCCGTCCCTACCGTGGCGGCCAGCATCCCAGCATCCCCAGCATCGCGACGCCCTACGTCCTGCGTTCTGCGTTCTACGTTCTGCGTTCTGCGTTCTGCGTTCTGCGTTGAGAGCATAATCCCCTCGTGTCGATCGTCGTCGTCGGCAGCCTCAACATGGATCTCGTCGTGCGCGCGCCGCGGTTCGCGCAGCCGGGCGAGACCATCGCGGGTGACCTGTTCGTCACCGCGCCCGGCGGTAAAGGTGCCAACCAGGCGGTGGCTGCGCGTCGGCTCGGTGCAGAGGTATCGATGGTCGGTGCCGTGGGCGGCGATGCGTTCGGCACGCTGCTGCGAGGGCAACTCGCCGACGAGGGCATCGACGTGCGCCATGTCAGCGCGCGACACGGCCAGGCCTCCGGCGTCGCGCTCATCACGATCGACGGGAGCGGCGAGAACACGATCGTGATCGTCGGGGGCGCCAACGCGATGCTCACCCCGGGCGACGTGGAGCAGGCGGGCGCTGTGCTGTCGGCCGCCCAGGTCGTCGTGCTGCAGCTCGAGATCCCGCCCGTCGTCGTGGAGGCTGCAGCGACCCTGGCCCGTGCCGGCGGCGCCACGGTGGTGCTCAATGCCGCGCCGGCCCTGCCGATCCCCGACACGCTGCTGGCCGCCGTGGACGTCCTGGTCGTCAACGAGACGGAACTGCTGGCACTCGCCGACGACGCCGGGACGCACGACGAGGCGGTCGGTCGTCTCCGCGCGCGCGGGGTCGCCGATCTCGTCGTGACGCTCGGGGCGCGCGGAGCGCGTCTGCTGCCCGCCGCTGGTGACCCGCTTCTCGTGCCCGCTCACCCGGTCGAGGTCGTGGACACCACCGCCGCCGGCGACGCCTTCGTGGGAGGCCTCGCGGTGGCTCTCGCGGAACGCCGGTCGCTGATCGATGCGGTCCGCCTCGGGTGCGCAGCCGGAGCCCTCGCCGTGACGCGGCTCGGCGCCCAGCCCTCCCTGCCGCACCGTGCCGCGGCGGACGCGCTCCTCCGGCCGGCCTGATCAGCGGGACGGCTGTGCAGCGATCAGCGCTCGGAGCGAGGGCGACACATGCGCACTCGCGCGCCCGGCCTCGCGGGTGACGATGAGTGCGGCGGCGCCGGGGTGACGGTCCACGAGCGCGAGTCCGCGTTCGACGCCGATCACGCCAATCGCCGTGTCGAGGCCGTCGGCCGTCAGGCCGTCGCGCGCCACCACCGTCACCGTGATGTCCTCGACCAGCCCGGAGCCCGACGCCGGGTCGATCACGTGGGAGTAACGGCGGCCATCGACGTCCACGTGCTGCTCGGCGTTGCCCGACGTCGAGACGGCAGCATTGGACAGCAGCAACACGGCCGGGATGTCGGTGTGGCCGATGTCGTCGCGGTGCACGCGAATGCGCCAGCCGGGTTGATCGGGCGGCGCCTCGCTGAACGCGAGGTCCCCGCTGGCCGCGACCAGGGCGCTGCGCACGCCGGCTCGCGTGATCGCCGCGAGCGCCTCGCTCGCCGCGAACCCCTTGCCGATCGCGCCCACGTCGAGCGCCATCCCGGCGATGTCGAACGAGACGGTGCGCGATGACGCGTCGAGGTGCAGGTGCCGATAGCCGCTGCGCGCCGATGCGGCCGCGAGGGCCGCCCGGTCGGGCAGCGTGCGCGTCCGTCGCGCCTCGCGCCACAACCGGATCACCGGGCCCTGCGTGATGTCGAACGCCCCGGCTGTCGCCACTGCGAGCGACTGGGAGGCCTGCAGGATGGTGAACAGGTCGTCGCTGACGCGCACGGGCCGCCCCACGGCCTCGTGGGTCACCCGCGACAGCTCGCTCTCGGGGAGGTAGTCGGACAACGTCGCGTTCAACGCCTGGATGCGATCGAAGCCCGCCCTGAACGCCGCGCGCGCCGCATGCTCGTCGGGGGCGTAGAGCGTGATCTTGACGAGCGTCCCCATGTGCGGCTCGACGGCCTCGAACCGCTGGAGCGCGGCTGGATGCGGCGCCACCGATGCTGGCGCGGCCACGCACCACGCCGCCACGATCGCGACGACACGTGCGACCGACTGCACCGCAGTCACAGCCTGAACAGCCGCTTCGCGTTGTCGTGGAGCAGCTTCCGCTCGATGACCTTGCTCGCCGACAGGCGCCGGATCGTGGCGATCGTCTGTGCGCCCTGGCACTTCTCACCGGAGCCGACGTGGTCGTTGCAGTCGCTGCCGTAGAGCAGCCTGTCCTGGTGGCGCGACAGGAAGTCGCGCGTGAAGGCCTCGTCGCGCGTGAGGGCATTGAGTCCCGAACCCGCAGAGAGGTCGGCGTACATGTTCGGGTAGTCGCGCAGGTAGCGATCGGTGAGCCCGCCGGGCTTCACGGGGCCCTTGGGGTAGAGCACCGTCTGGTCGGCATGTCCGGCGTCGATGTTGGCCCACCAGGTCTGCGCATGGCCGATGAAGTTCACGCGCGGGAACTGCTCGAGCATGCGGTGGAAGCGCTCGAAGCCGTGGTTGTACGCGCCGAACTGCCAATGCATGAGCACCGGCACGTTGCGTCGCTCGGCGATCCGGTAGATGGCCTGCATCTCGGCCGAGTCGCACGCCACCCCGAACTTCTGCTCCGCGATGACGACCGCGCCGCGCGCGATCTGCCGCTCGATCTCCTGCGTGGCGCCCTCGACGTCGGGCACTTCGTTGGCGCCGAACAGGTAGCCGGGGTTCGCCGTGGCGAAGGCGTAGCACGCGTCGTTGCCGAGGGCCTGCGCCTGCAGGCCGTTGGACTTGCCGTCGTGCGTCGACGCCCGCTGCACCGGCCGACCCGACGGCAGCAGGATGGTGGTCGTCACCCCCATCGCCCGCTGGTGCGAGAGCAGCACGGCGTCGGGCCGTCCGCTGTAGCCGACGTGCTGGTGGATGTCTATGATGGGCTCGTCCTGCCCCTGCACGGACGCGCCGAAGCCGGGGGCAGCCAGCCCCGCCAGCGCGAGGCCGGAGGTCGAGAGGAACGTTCGCCGAGTGGCCATGCGTGTCATTGTGTCCCGAATCCTGTTCGTCGCCCTGTGCGCGGCCATCGTCCACGGCCAGACAGGGCAGGCGCCGCGCCCCTGGCCACCGGGTGTGCAGCCCGTCCCGCCCGAATCCCCCGCGCGCACGCCCGACGAGGAACTCGCCACCTTCCACCTCGCGCCCGGCTATCGCATCGAGCTGGTGGCGAGCGAGCCCCTGGTCCAGGACCCCGTCGCGATCGACTGGGACCCGCAAGGCCGCCTCTGGGTGGTGGAGATGCCCGGCTTCATGCCCGACATCGCCGCAGCGGGCGAGACCGCGCCCGTCGGCCGGGTCGTCGTGCTCGACGACACCGACGCCGACGGTCGCATGGATCGACGCACCGTGTTCGCCGACGGTCTGGTGCTGGCGCGCAGCGTCAAGGTGCTCCAGCAAGGCGTGCTGGTGGCCGAGCCGCCCGATCTCTGGCTGATGCGCGACATCGACGGCGACCTGCGCATGGACACGAAGACGCGCGTGACCGATCAGTTCGGCCGGCGCGACGTGGACGTCGAGAACAACGCCAACGGCTTCGACTGGGGGCTCGACAACCGCCTGCGGACGGCCGGCCAGTCGCGCGTCCACCTGCAGTGGCGCGCGGGCACGCTCGTCGCAGCGCCCTCACCCATCCGCGGCCAGTGGGGCGTCTCGCACGACGATGTGGGGCGCACGTTCCGCAACACGAACGAGTCGGCACTGCACGTGGACCTCGTGGCCGGCGAGTACTTCACGCGCCACCCGCAGCTGCTCCGCACGCGTGGCAGCTACGAGCGGCTGGCGATGCCCGACAACGACCTCAACGCGGTGTGGCCGGTGCGGCCCACACCCGGCATCAACCGCGGGTATCAGGCCGGGGTCCGTCGGGCCGACGGCACACTCGCGCGCCACACGTCGGTGTGTGCGCCGCTCGTCGTGCGCGGCGATCGCCTGCCCTCGCTCGCAGGCAACGTCCTGGTCGCCGAGCCGGCGGCCAATCTGGTCAGCCGGATCGTCCTTCGCGAGGACGGCGTGACGCTGCGTGCCGCCAAGGCCTGGCCGAACGCGGAGTTCCTCGCCTCGACAGACGAACGCTTCCGCCCCGTGTACCTGGCCAACGCGCCGGATGGCGCCGTGTATCTCGTGGATCTGTATCGCGGCGTGGTGGAACACCGCCTGTCGCTGACGAACTACCTGAAGCGCTACATCGAGGAACGTGGCCTGCTGGAGCCGAGAGGCATGGGCCGCATCTGGCGCATCGTCGAGGAGGACACGCCGCGCGACACGAGCCCCGTGAAGACCGACGCGCCGGAGGCCCTGCTGGCCCTGCTGTCGCACCCCAACGGATGGCGACGCGACACGGCCCAGCGGCTGCTCGTGGAGGCAGGAGATGCGTCGGTCGCGCCGGCCCTGTCGCGCCTGGTGCAGGAAGCCCCGGACGAGCGCACACGCCTGCACGCCCTCTGGACGCTCGACGGGCTCGACGCGATCACACCCGCGCACGTCGACACGGCACTGGCGGACCGTTCGCCACACGTGCGGGTCGCAGCCGTGCGCATCGCCGAGCGATGGCTCGACGCGCCCACGCCGGCCCTGCGGGCAGCCATCGAGGCGCGCGCCGACGACCCGGACCCTCGCGTCCGCCTCCAGTTGGCCGCGACGCTCGGCGTGCTGCCGGCCGACGACCGCAAGTGGGACACCCTCGCGCGCCTGCTGGCCCGATCGGGCGACGATCCGATCCTCGTGGACGTGGCGCTCACGGGACTGCGCGGGGCGGAATCGGGCGCGCTCGATCGTCTGCTCGCGCACGGCGGAGAGGCGGGCGCCGCGTCGACTGGCACTCGTCCGGCGGCGCATGCCGCCACCATGCTGGCGGCCACGTTGTGGCGCGTGGGCCGCGAGGTCGATGCCCAGGCGTGGCTCGCCCGCGTGGCCGACGAGGCGACGCCGGCCTGGCAGCGCGACGCCCTGATGCACGGCGCGGAGATCGGCATCCTCGGCGCGCCGGTTCCGGGGCAGTTGCCGCCGCTGCCCGTTGCGCCAGGCACGACCTGTCCGACGTGTCCCGGCGGGCGCCAGAGCGCCGGTGGCGAGTATGCGTTCGAGTGGCCGGAGTGGGCCAACGCCTACACGCGCCCGGGCGCCGCAGCGCCACCTCTGCGCCTCGCGCGGCCGCCTGAGTCGTTCCTGCGCCTCGCCGACCAGCCCAGCCCGTTCGGTAAGCGCGCGGCCGCGGTCGTCACCCGCATCACCTGGCCGGGCAAGCCCGGCGACCCCGGAGCGCCCCCGCCGATGACTGCGGACGAGCAGCGGCGGTTCGACGCCGGCCGTGCGATCTTCGAGGCGATGTGCCAGGCCTGCCATCAGGCCGATGGCCGCGGTGAACCCGGCCGGGCGGCGAGCCTCGTGGGTTCGCCCGTCGCGCTGGCGGCCGACGCCGGGGTACCCACACGCGTGCTGTTGCACGGCAAGGAGGGGCAGACCGGGCTCATGCCGGCGCTCGGCGCCGCCATGACCGACGCGCAGGTGGCGCAGGTCCTCACCTACGTGCGGCGGGAGTGGGGGCAGGGGGGCACGGCCGTGGATCCCGCCCTCGTCGCGCGCACGCGCGCCGCGACGAGGGCCCGCACGCGCCCGTGGACCGACGCCGAGCTGAAGGGTAGATAGGGCCGCCTCTCCGGCGCGGCCGGAACCACGCTCCGGCGCTACAATCGGGCGTCTTCCCATCCGAGGATTGCCCCATGCGCCTGCGCATCGTCGTGCTCTGCACCACGCTCCTCACCGCGACAGGCGTCGGCCTGATTGCGCTGGGGCAGCCCGCCGCTTCGCCAACGCAACCCCTGCTCGGCACGCGCAGCGTGAAAGTGCTCGAGGTCGATGGCCTCCGCTTCAAGGACCTGAACAAGAACGGCCGGCTCGACGTGTACGAGGACTGGCGCAGGCCCGTGGACGCGCGCGTGGATGACCTCGTGTCGCAGATGACGCTCGAAGAGAAGGCCGGGCTCATGGTGAGCCCGACCCTGCCGATGGGTCCCGACGGCACGGTCAACGAGGAGTCGCGACCGATGCCCAATCCGTTCGGCGGCCCGGCCTGGTCGCTGCCGGGCACGTCCGACGCGATCCTGAAGCTGCACATCCGCCAGTTCATCAACCGGGTGAACACGTCGCCGAGGACGATGGTCACCTGGCTCAACGCCGTGCAGGCCATTGCCGAAGGATCGCGGCTCGGCATCCCGGCGTTCTTCGTCACCAACCCCCGCAACCACCTCGGCGGCGCCTCCGTCGTCGGCATCCAGGAAGCGGGCGGCAACTTCTCGCAGTGGCCCGGAACGCTCGGCCTGGCAGCCACGCGCGACGCCGCGCTCGTCGAGCAGTTCTCGCGCATCGCCGCCGAGGAGTACGTGGCGGTCGGCATCCGCGGCGCCTACCATCCGCAGATCGACCTGGCCACCGAGCCGCGCTGGGCCCGCATCTCGGGCACGTTCGGCGAGGACGCCGACCTCACGGGCACGCTCGCCGTGGCCATGCTGCGTGGGTTCCAGGGCACGACGCTCGGCCCGAAGAGCGTGGGGCTGATCTTCAAGCACTTCCCCGGCGGCGGCCCGGCCATCGAGGGGCAGGACTCGCACTTCGAGTACGGCAAGTACGACGTCTATCCCGGCAACAACTTCGAGTACCACGTCAAGCCGTTCAAGGCGGCCATCGACGCCGGCGCGGTCGCGATCATGCCGTATTACTCGATCCCGAAGGGCATCACGAAGGAACAGGTCGGGATGTCCTACAACAAGGAGATCGTCACGGATCTGCTCCGCACCCGCCTGGGTTTCCGCGGCGTGGTGAACTCGGATTCGGGCATCACCACGTCGATGGTGTGGGGCGTCGAGGATCTCACCATCGAGCAGCGGTACAAGAAGGGCATCGAGGCGGGCGTGGACATCTACAGCAACGACGCGACACCGCACTACGTGGTCGACCTCGTGCGCAAGGGCGAACTGCCGGAGGCCCGCGTGGACGAGTCGGCCAGGCGCATCCTGCGCGTGCGCGTGGCGCTCGGCATCTTCGAGAACCCGTACGCGGATCCCGACGTCGCCGAGCGCACCATCCGCAACGCCGCGTTCCAGAAGCCGGCGATCGAGGCGCAGCGCAAGTCCATCGTGCTGCTCCACGACGACAAGGGCGTGCTTCCGGTCAAGGCCGGCCGCAGGGTCTACCTGGAAGGTGTCGATCCGCAGGTCGCGACCGCGCGCGGCTTCGTGGTGGTGGCATCGCCGACGGAGGCCGACCTCGCCATCGTGCGCATGACGTTCAGCGAGGTGTCGAGCGAAGTGCCCGGCGCCCGCCCCATGGGTGGACGGGGTGCGGGGCGTCCGGGCGGCGCGGGTGCCGCCGCGGCGCCATCGGGCCGCAACCCGAGGGGCGCCGGCCTCGGCGGCATGAACACGGGCGGTGCGCCCATCGACCTCACACTCGCACCCGAGCGCCTCGCGAAGCTTCGCGCCGTCATGGGCGCCAAGCCCACCGTCGTGGCGATGTACTTCGATCGCCCCTACGTGGTGCCCGAACTCGCGAAGGAATCAGCCGCGCTGGTGGCGCACTTCGGCGTGAGCGACGAGGCGCTGCTCGACGTACTCACGGGCGCGCATGCCCCGACCGGCAAGCTCCCCTTCGAACTGCCCTCGTCGATGGACGCCGTCCGCGCGCAGAAGGAAGACCTGCCGCGCGACTCGAAGGATCCGCTCTACCCGTTCGGCCACGGCCTCACGTATACAGCGGGGTCGGCCCGGCGGTAGGCCGGCGCCCGCCGTCGACGTTCTGCGTTCTGCGTTCTACGTTCTGCGTTCTACGTTCCCTGTATGCGCCTCGCCCTCATCCTCACGGAGTTCCCGCCGGCCGTGGGGGGCATGCAGACGCACGCCGAGCGGCTGGCCGACGCGCTGCACCAGGCGGGGCACGCGATCTGCGTGTACACGTACCGCTGCGACGACCCGCAGCTTGCCGACGCCGCCAGGGACTTCGACAGTCGCGCGGTCTATCCCGTGCGGCGCGTGTTGAGCCGCGTGGGCTTCTGGGCCAACCACCGCCTGCTGACGGACGCACTGCGGGAGGCGCGCGTCGCCTTGATCTACGCCTCCAACGTGTACTACGGCCTGCTCGGTGCCGAACTCGGTGTGCCTGTCGTCTGCCGCTCCGTGGGCAACGACGTGCAGCGGCCGTGGATTGCCTATCCGTACCGCTTCCTGAGCGGCCTGGTGAGCCATCCCGCACTCGAGAGCACGCTGCACGGCTGGTATCGACGCTGCAACGCGCCCGAGTGGCTGGAGTCCGTGCTGCGCCGGCAGCGCCTCTCGCTCATGCGACGCTGTGCGCGAGCCAACCGCGTGATTCTCGCCAACAGCACGTACACGCAGCGCCTGCTGCACGACGCGGGCGTGACCGATCAGCAGGTGCGCGTGCTCGCCGGGGGCGTGGACACCACCCGCTACGCACCCTGCACGCACGCGCGCGACGCCGTGCGCGCGCAGTGGGACATTCCCGCCGACGCGCCGGTCCTCCTGACCGTGTGTCGGCTGGTGGCCAAGAAGGGACTCGATTTCCTCCTCGCACAGGTGCCCGCGCTCCGCCGGGTCGAACCCCGCCTGCGCGTCATCGTCGTGGGCGACGGCAAGGAGCGGCGCCGGGTCCAGGCCCAGGTCTCCGCCGCCGGCCTCGACGATGTGGTGCGGCTGGTCGGGCGAGTGTCGCAACAAGAGGTACCGCGCTGCTTCGCCGCGGCCGACTACTTCGTGCTCGCGAGCCGCGTGACCACCCATCGTGTCTCGCGTCTGCAGGACGCCGAGACGATGGGGCGGGTGCTGTGCGAAGCCAATGCCGCCGGCGTGCCGGTGCTAGCGAGTCGTTCCGGCGGCATCCCGAGCGTCGTCACGCACGAGGACAACGGCCTGCTGTTCGAAAGCGACGACGCGACGGACTTCATCGCGCAGTTCAGGCGTCTGCACGGGGACACGGCGTTGCGGCAGCGCCTCGTCAGGCGTGGGCGTCAGCGTGCGGAAGAGGAGTTCGCGTGGCCGCGGCTGGTCGCCGAGCACACGCGGTGCTTCGACGAGATTCTCGACAATTCACAGTTCAGAATTCAGCATGAAGGGCAGGCGACGACGGCAACGTCGGCAGGACTGGAGGCGAGCGCTGCTGTACCGCAGCGGTAGGGTTGCGTGTCTCCACGCAGCCGTAGTCCAAGCAGTTCAAAGTTCAGAGTTCACAATGCAGGTGGGGGTCTGCCCCCCTGCTCCTCATTGTGAACTTTGAACTCTGAATCGTGCCGAGTTCAGAATGCAGTGCGGCGGGGGGCTGGCCGCCCCGTGCCCTTCATCGTGAACCTTGAATTCTGAATCGTGCCGAGTTCATATTCAGGGCGCCGACGTCTACGCGCCTGGTCACGGCACGGGCTCGTAGTAGCCGCTCACCAGGACGCGGAAGAACCCTCCGGAGTTGGCGAAGGTCTCGGCCGAGAAGCGAAGCGTCTCGCCGGCGTTGACGTACTGTTTCGTGAGCGCCCCGCATGCATACACGTAGTTGAGGGCGTTCTGCCCCTGCGACCCAGGAGCCCCCATGCCGCGGCCGCGATCAGGACGCGGCCCGAGCCATTCACCTTCGCCATCTCGGTCCTCCCCGCAGCCGGCCCAGGCAGGTGCCTGGCGGTCCTGCGTCGTTGTGTGGGTACAGGGAGGAGAACGTCGGCAGGGCTGGAGCAGGACGATTCCGCGGTGTGACCGAGGACGAGAGGCGGAGAGCCGCCGGACACGGGAGACGGCCGGAAAGAATCCTCCAGAACGACGAACGCCCCGAGGATCGCTCTCGAGGCGTTGCCCTGCTGCGCGGAGCGTGACGATGCCCGCCGCGCGCTTCATCCTGAACTCTGAATTCTGAACTCCTCAGTACGGATCCACCTCGACCCCGTTGTTCCAGGCCCTGTACATCTCCTCGGCACTGGGGACCTTGGCGGGACGGACCAGGCGGAAGCCGAGCCACTCGGCGTCGGTCATGTACCAGACGCTGGTCGGCAACTGCGGATCGCGCTCCTTCCACACTTGGTCGGACTTGAACCGCACGGTGCAGTTCACCTTGCCCGCCGGGTCGTTCCACGAGCCGCCGCGCACCGCCATCGGATAGGACGTCGTGGGCTTCACCCAGGGGTTGGTCGCAGCGCCGGGCGTATAGGGCGCGTACTGGTCGGCCGTCCACTCCATGACGTTGCCGAGCATGTCGTGCAGGCCCCAGGCGTTGGGCTTCTTCGTGCCGAGCTTGTGGTAGGTGCCGTCGGAGAACTCGTTGGTCGCCGAGTTCTTCTGATACCAGGCGACGTCGCCCAACTGGGCTTCGGGGACTGAGGCCGGACCACCGGCGCGGCAGGCGTACTCCCACTCGGCTTCCGTGGGCAGCCGGTAGTATTCACCCGTCTTCGCGCTGAGCCACTGCGCGTACTTGTTGGCCGCGTGCTGGGTCATGCTGATCGCCGGGAACCCCTCGTTCCCGCGCCCGAAGCTCATCTCGAGGTGAGGCGCCGTCGGCCGGCTGAGTGCATCCACCAGCGTGTCGGGCTTGTCCTTCTCGTTGGCCTGGTCGGCGAACATGAACATCAGGTATGCGTCCCAGTTGACCTCGGTGGTCATCATCCAGAACGCGTCGAGCGTGACCTTGCGGACCGGCTTCTCGTCGGCAGGCGCGCCGGCCTCGGCCGAGCCCATCTCGAACGTGCCCGCCGGCACCGGCGCCATGCCGAAGGTGGCGGTGGTGTTCGGGATGGTGACCGTGTAAGCCTTCGGCGCTGCGGCGGCAGCCTTGGCCTTCTCGAGGATCCGCGTGCGGATCTGCTCGACGGCGGCCAGTTCCTTGGGGTCGATGGCGGCCGCGGCAGGCGCGGCCGCCGGTTGGCGCGAGGAGACCGGAACGGTCGCGGCGCCGGCAACGAGCGCCAGCGCCACGACCGCCACGAGACGTGGGGCCATCACTACGACACCTTGGTACGGCCCGGGATGGCGAGGCCAGGAGCCTCGAACTTCGCGTTCATGTCCATCGTCGGCGGCAGGAGGCTGACGGTGGAGTTGAGCGCCTGCTCCCAGGTGATCTCCTGGCCCGAGTACGCGGCGTCGCGGCCCATGATGGCCAGCAGCGTGCTCGTGGCGAGGTTGAGGTCGTCGTTCTTGGGCTTGCCGTCGCGAATCGACTTGAACAGCACGTCGTGCTCGCGCTGGTACATGTCGTATTCCTCGCCGTCCCACTGCCACTTGACCTTGCCGTCGGGCGTCTCGATGCGCGGCTTGCCCCGGCCGAGGAACAGCGTGCCGTCGGTGCCCATCACGTAGTCGAGCGTGCCGTTGTAGCAGCCGGTGGACTGCCGGTTGGCGAGGAACACACGGTACCCGTTCGGGTACACGAAGTTGGCCTCGAAGTGGTCGTAGATGTTGCCGCCGTTGGCCGGCACGGCGCGGCCGCCCACGGCCACGCAGCTGGCGGGCGGCTGGTCCTTCGTCACCCACATGATCTTGTCGGCGTTGTGGACGGCCTGCTCGACCAGGCTGTCACCCGACAGCCACACGAAGTTGTACCAGTTGCGCACCTGCCACTCGATGTCGCCCATGCCGGCCGGGCGCGCGCTCTCGGGCGGCATCGGCTTGACGGGGTTGGTGTAGTACGTCGAGTAGTGCGCGACCAGCCGCCCCAGGGCGCCGTTGTGCACCTGCTCCATGGCGGCCTGGATCATGTTGTTGTAGCGCCAGCAGAAGCCCGACACCAGGGCGATGCCCTTGGCCTGCGCCTGCTTCTGCGACTCGATCACCGAGCGGATGCCGACCGAGTCGGTCGCGGCGGGCTTCTCGCAGAAGATGTGCTTGCCGGCCTCGACCGACGCCTTCAGGTGCGCCGGGCGGAACCCCGGGGGCGCCGCAAGCAGCACGACGTCCACGCCGCTGTTGATGACCCTCTCGAAGGCGTCGAGGCCGTGCGCGGGGTTGTCGACCTTGACCTGGCTGCCGAACTTCTGGCTGCCCGACAGGCGCGTGATCGCCTTGTTGACGATGGCCTGGTCGATGTCGGCCACTGCCGTGAGCACGGCGTTCTTGTCGGCCGTGAGCGCCTGTGCGGCCGCGCCGCTGCCGCGCCCGCCCGCGCCGACCAGGCCCACCTTGAGGGCGTTGGTGACCGATTGCCCCGAGACGATGCTCGGGAATCCGGCCGTCGCGGCGACGCCGGCGGCGGCTCCGGACTTCTTGAGGAAATCGCGACGCTCGATGTGAGCAGGACCGTTGGGTGTGGTTGACATGGACGTTTCGAGGGAGAGACGCGCCAGGCACGTCGAAACAGGTTACCGAGAACGCCTGATCATACTGCGCCCGCGCGGCGAATGTTTCGCCGGCCTTCCTTGGTAATGGATTTTTCTGCCACTCTCGAGGCTCAGCGTTCCGACGGGCGATCGTCGGCCGCCAGATCGCCGAGCGCGTATTGGACGCCGCGGAGCAGGTGGTCGAGCAGCACCGGGTTGGCGTACACCTTCTCGTTGTGGCCGTGGGACATGTAGAACACGCGGCCCTTCTGCTCGGCCCGGATCCAGCTCAGGGGATGGTCGCCATCGGGCCTCGGGAACTGCTCCTTGGCCTTGTCGGCGGCCGACATCTTCGCCATGTCCACGCTCGTCAGCACGCGCAGGTTCCGGCGCGAGTAGACCTCGCGCCCGAACGTGTACGTCTCGTCCACCACGACGAACGGCTCCCTGCCCTTGAACGACGCGTTGAGCGGGTGGTCGGCGCCTTCGATCCGGTAGGTGATGTCCTGCCCGTCGTTCCAGTGGAACTTGAAGAAGCCGCCGAGGAGGGTGTTGAACTCGGGCCACGTGCCCACCTGGTCGTCGGGACCGAGATCGGTGGCCGCGGCCTGTCCGTTGCCCGACTGCGGCGCGCGCGAGGCGCGCGGGGCGGGCGGCGGCACGATCGCGTCGTAGGCCTTGACGAACTGGGCCTGGCCGACGCGACCGGCCTTCTGCGCATCGACCTTGTCGAACCACGCGCCCGTGACGGCCGCGAGTTCCTCGCGGTCGAGCACCTTGTCTCCGTTGGCATCGCCGTCGGCGACGAGCCGGCTGCCGACTGGAACCGCCGAGTTCAGTCCCGGGCCGAGGCGCGCCAGCATGCCGGCAAAGCCCCCGCCCTTGCCCGACTTCAGCTCCCGTGCACTGGCGTGGTACGAGTCGGTGGCTGCGTGGATGGCCGCCAGCCCCTTGCCGCCTCGCACGAAGGCCAGGAACGCCTTGCGACGCGCGGCCGTCGCGGCCGCGCCCTTCGGGTCGTCGAGGAAGTGGCCGGTGGTGCTCGCCAGGAAGATCGCGTCGTACTGCCTCAGGTTCTGCTCGGTGACGACCGCCGGGTCGTAGCTGACGGTGGTCGTCCAGGCGCCGGTCTTCCTTCCGAGTTCCTCCACGGTGCGGGCCGCGAGCGGGATCGACGAGTGCACGTAGCCGGCTGCATGAGCCAGCACCAGCACCTTGCGCGGGGCCTTCGGCACGGCGGGTGCGGTCGACGGCAGGGCCGCCGTCATGGCGGCGACGTCGTCGGGACACGGCGTCTGCGGGTTGCTGCTGCGCCCGCCGCACGAGGCGCCGGGCAGCACGTTCGACAACCCGAACGTGAGCGACTGGCCCGACAGCCCCGCCGCGTCGGCCGGCTTCCACGCCGTGAACCACTGGTCGGTCGCCGCCTGCGCCTCGGCGCGCGTGAGCGATCCGTCCTTGTTGCCGTCGAGGGCAGCGAAGAGCGCCGCCGCCACCGCGTCGCGGGTGGCCTCCTGTGCGTGAATCGCACGGCCCGCCAACACCAGCCCCGTTGCCGTGCACGCGATCACGGCGCCCGTCCTCACCCATCCGGTCCTGCGCATCCGGCTGTTATACCGCACAGCACGGGGGTTTGGTGGTGCGCTGGGACAGCGCGCCCTACCGTGGCGGTTCCGCGCCCGGCGGACGGCTCGCTTGCCCCGAGCGCAGCCGAGGGGGAGAGCCGTCCCTACCGTCTGCGGATACACTCACGCGACGTGACGACATCCGGCCCTGCGCCCTCGGCCACCACGCTCGTGCGCGGGCTCGGCCCGTTTGCGACCTACGCGATGGTCGTGGGCAACGTCATCGGCACCGGCGTGTTCCTCAAGGCGCGCGTGATGACGTGCAACGTCGGCACGCCCGGCCTGGTGATGACGATCTGGGTCGTCGCCGGCCTCATGAGCCTGCTCGGCGCGCTCACCTACGCGGAGTTGGCCACGCTCTTTCCGCGCGCGGGCGGCGAGTACGTCTTCATCCGGCAGGCGTGGGGACGGGTGGCGGGGTTCCTCTACGGCTGGACGCGGTTCTTCGTGGCCACCACCGGCGGCCTCGCGGCGCTGGCGACAGGCTTTGCCATCTTCATCACGACGCTGGTCGGGGCGACCGGCTGGCACGCGACGCTGTTCGTTCCCGGTTCGGACGCCGCGGTGGACGTCTCCCTCGTGCAGCTCGTGGCGCTGGCAGCGGTGTGGGCCGTCACGCTGATCAGTTGCGCCGACGTCTCCACCGGCGGACGTGTCGCGTCGGTGCTCACGGCGATGAAGCTGGTGCTGCTCGTGAGCGTCGGCCTCGGCGCGTTCCTGCTCGCCGACGGGTCGTGGGGGCATTACGCCCTCAGCGGATCGGCTGGGGCCTGCGAGGGCGTGGACGCGACGGCGCGCACGGGCATGGCCGGCATCGGCGCCGCGATGATGGCGGCGCTGTGGGGCTACAACGGCTGGAACGAAGTGACCTACGTCGCCGGCGAGGTGAAGGATCCGCATCGGAACCTGCCCCTGGCGCTCATCGGCGGCATGCTGACCGTCGCGGCGCTCTACGTGACGGTCAACGCCGGGTATTTCTACGTGCTCACGCCCGAGCAGATCGCCAGCGTGCCGGCCTCGGGTGCAGTGGCCACCGAGGCGGCCACGCGCTTTCTCGGCTCGGTCGCCACGGGCGTGATGACGGCGATGCTCGCCGTGTCGGTGTTCACGGCGCTGCAGATCGTGGCGCTCGTCGGGGCACGCGTGCCGTATGCCATGGCCACCGACGGCGTGTTCTTTCGCAGCCTCGCACCGCTCAGCCCGCGGACGCGCGTGCCGGTGCGCGCGCTGATGGCGCAGGCCGTGTGGACGTCGGTGCTGGTGCTCTCGGGCACGTTCGACACGCTCACGGACTACGCGATGTTCGCCGTGCTGATCTTCATGGTCCTGGCCACGGCGTCGGTGTTCCTGTTCCGGCGACGCCTGCCCGACGCCGACCGGCCCTATCGCACGCTCGGCTACCCCGTGGTGCCCGTGCTGTTCATGCTCACGGCCGGGTGGTTGATCCTGAACACGCTGCAGACGGCGCCGCGGCAGGCCCTGGCCGGCCTGGGCCTCATCGCGCTCGGCGTCCCGTTCTATCTGTACTGGACGCGCGGGGCGCATCGTGATCACGAGGTGTGACGACGGACGGCTCGGCGAGTCGTCCCTACCAGCCCTACCAGAGCCGACGGACGGCCGGGACGGCCGTCCCTACCAATCCAAAGAGGTGAAACGACCATGTCCGACTCCACACCCTCTCGTCGAGATTTCCTTCGTGCAGGCGCCACCGTGGCTGCGGTCCCGGTGCTCGGCTCGGCCGACACCGTCGCCGCGGCGGCGCAACCCGCACCGCCCGCCGTGCCGAGCAAGACCTTCGGCTATGCCGTCGTCGGCCTGGGCGGGCTGTCGCTCAGCGACATCCTGCCGGCGTTCGCCCACACGAAGCGGGCACGGCTGACCGGCCTCGTGAGTGGCAGCCCCGACAAGGCCAAGGCCCTGGCGGCCCAGTACGGTGTGCCCGACAAGGGCATGTACTCGTACGACACCTACGACCGCATCGCCGACAACCCCGACATCGACGCGGTGTACATCGTGCTGCCCAACTTCATGCACGCCGAGTTCACCGTGCGCGCGCACAAGGCCGGCAAGCACGTGCTCGTCGAGAAGCCCATGGCCAACACGGTCAAGGAGTGCGACGAGATGATCGCGGCCGCCAAGGCCGCCAACCGGCACCTTGCCGTGGCCTACCGCCTGCGCTTCGAGCCCTACACGCAGGCGATGATCAAGATGGTGCGCGACAAGGAGTTCGGCAAGGCCAAGGTCATCCTCTGCGAGGCGGGCTTCAACACCCGCAACCCGGACCAGTGGCGCCTGAAGAAGAAGGAGGGCGGCGGCGGCTCGATGATGGACATCGGGATCTACTCGGTCAACGCCGCGCGCTACCTCTCGGGCGAGGAACCCACCGAGGTCTTCGGCATGGAGTACAGCACGCCGGGCGACCCGCGCTTCAAGGAAGTCGAGGAGACGATCAACTTCCAGATGCGGTTCCCGAGCGGCGTGCTCGCCAACTGCGTCTCGAGCTACGGCACGAACCTGAACCGCTTCCGCGTGCACGCCGAGAACGGCTCGTTCGAGATGGAGCCGGCCTACAGCCGCCGCGCGCTGGGCATGCGCGTGTTCCGCGGCAGCACCGTGGAGCATCGCCACCTGCGCGAACCGGATCACTTCGCCGCGCTGATGGACCACCTGGCCGAGTGCGCGGCCACCAACACGCGCCCGGTCACCGACGGCGAGGACGGCCGCAACGACATGCGGGTGATCGAGGCGATCTACGAGTCGGTCCGCCTCAATCGGCCGGTGAAGCTCTAGTTCTAGGACCGGGTACCGGGTACTGGGTACCGGGTACCGGGTACTGGGTACCGGGTACCGGGTACCGGGGGCCGGGTACCCGGGTGCGCGGCGGGGGCCGGCAGGGACGGCTCGCCGACTTGTCCGCCGAAGCCTTGGCGGAGGTGGAGCCGTCCGTCACCGTCCGCTAACTCGGCCGCCCCGGCAACTGCAGCACCCACCCCCTGCACCAGCGGCGGTCTTCGCCATGCGGGCGGGGGCATTCCACGCGTCGCCGGGGAAATTTCCCCGAAGGCTCCAGTGAGCCGCCTGCGCCTCCCGGCTGCTCCAGAGGTACCTCACGCGGCCATGGTCCAGCGGTGCGCTGGCCCGCCGTGTGTCTCTGCCCGCCGCGCCCGGGCCAAACACGCGCAAGTCCCCTGATTCCTGCCCCCTCGACACGCCACCGGCCAGATCGTCGTTGGGGCGCGCGGGATACCCGTCGCCAGGGGCGCGCACTGGACCGCCGCTTCGAGCCCGCCGGGCACGGCTGATGCACTGCGCACGGCCGGCCACGCACTCCTCCGCGACACGGCTCGCCCCGAGCCTTTGCGGCCGCGCGCATTGCCGGCGCGGGATCGTCATGGCCAACGCTCAGGTGAGGACACCATGGACACATGGACGAGCGTCAGATCCGCCACGACGGCACCCTGGCTCGCCAGGGTGGGCCTCGTCGGACTCGCTCTGGGCATCGTCGCCTCGCCCGCACGGGTCGAGTCGCAAACGACGACCCGCGTGAGTGTCGCGACCGGCGGCGTCCAGTCCGCCGGCGACGCGTGGTTCGCGGGCGTGTCGGCCGACGCACGCTACGTCGCGTTCCAGTCCGACGCCGACGATCTCGTCGCTGGCGACACCAATGGCGCCACCGACGTGTTCGTGCACGATCGGCTCACGGCGACGACCACCCGGGTCAGCGTCGGCAGCGCGGGCGCACAAGGGACATTCGACAGCCTGGAACCGGCGGTGGACGCCGACGCGCGACTGGTCGCGTTCTCGTCCTTCGCCCCCGACCTCGTCGCCGGCGACACCAACGGAGCGTCCGACATCTTCGTGCGCGATCGGCAGACCGGGACGACGGCACGCATCAGCGTCGCGGCGGGGGGTGTGGAGGCGGCGGGTCACAGCTTCTCGCCGTCCATCAGTGCCGATGGGCGGTACGTCTCATTCTGGTCGGCGGCGCCGAACCTCGTGGCGGGCGATACCAACGACAACTGGGATGTGTTCGTGTACGACCGGCACACGGGCTCGACCACGCGCATCAACCTTGCCGGGGGCGGACGTCAGACTCAGGGAGACACCCAATCCGGGCCGCCATCACCCCTCAGTGCCGACGGTCGGTTCGTGCTGTACTCGTCAGCCGCGCCTGATCTCGTGGCAGGCGACGACAACCACGTCGGGGATGTCTTCGTCCACGACCGGCAGACGGGGACGACCACGCGCGTGAGTGCCCCAGCCTCCCCCTTGGAGGGTAGTGGGGGCGGCACCGGGTGGTCCATCAGCGCGGACGGCCGCTACGTGGCGTTTTCGTCCGTGTGGTCGGGCCTGGTGCCCGGTCATTCCAACACCACCGGAGACGTCTTCGTACACGACAGGTCGTCGGGCACGACCACCTTCGTGGGTGCGCGCGAGAGCGGGCCCGCGATGCTCAGTGCCGACGGTCGGTTCGTGGTCTTCTTCTCGCTCGCCGGAAGCCTCGTGCCCGACGACACGAACCTCACATGGGACGTGTTCGTCCAGGATCGACTGACGGGGACGATGGCGCGCGCCAGCGTGGGCCCGGCGGGCATTCAGGCCGATGGAATGAGTCTGTTCCCGGCCATCAGCGCGAACGGCCGGTTCATTGCGTTCTCGTCCGCGGCCACGAACCTGGTGGCGGGCGACACCAACGGCGCCATCGACGTGTTCGTGCACGACCTCGATGCCGACGGCGACGGTCTGCTCGCGCCCTGGGAAACGGCGTTCGGCCTGGATCCCCTGGCAGGCGCCGGCAGCGATGGCGCCGACGGAGACGCCGATGGCGACGGGCGGACGAACGCGCAGGAGCAGGCCGACGGGACGCATCCGCGCGGGTTGTACACGCGCCACCTGGCCGAGGGCGCGACGTCGAGCCTCTTCGACACGCGGGTGGCCCTGCTGGGCACGGGGCGCACATCAACGAGCGTGCTCCTGCGGTTCCAGAAGGGGGACGGCACGACCGCGGCACGGGTGGTGACACCGGACGGCGTCGTGCGCGCCACCGTGGACGCCAGAGCCGTGCCCGGCTTGTCGACCGCGGAGTTTGCGACGGTGGTCGAGTCGGACGGCCCGGTCCTGGCCGACCGCCTCATGACGTGGGATGCCTCCGGTTACGGGTCGCACGCCGAAACGTCGCTCGCCGCGCCGAGCACCACCTGGTATCTCGCCGAGGGCGCCACGCACCACAACTTCAGCCTGTTCTATCTCGTGCAGAACCCGCAGGCGACCAGCGTCCCGGTGACGGTGACCTATCTGATGCCCGCCCCGGCAGCGCCGCTGACCAAGGTCTACACCGTGCCGGCGCACAGCCGCTTCAACGTCTGGGTCAACGAGGAGGCGCGGACTGACCCCGCGCTCGCGGGCCTGGCCGCCACCGATGTCTCGGCCGTGATCACGGCGCCGCAGCCGATCCTGGTGGAGCGCGCGATGTACCTCAACCAGGCTGGCCCCGACGGCACGTTCGGTAACGAGGACGACATCCTGTTCAACGCCGGGCACGAGAGTGCCGGCGTCACCGACACCGCACTCAGCTGGTTCCTCGCCGAAGGAGCCACCGGCCCCCTCTTCGACGAGTTCATCCTCATCGCGAACCCCAGCGCGACCGCCGCCGAGGTCGAGACGCAGTACCTGCTCGGCGACGGGACGGTGCTGACGAAGGCCTACACGGTGCCCGAACGGAGCCGCTTCAACATCTGGGTCAACGAGGAGGACTTCCCCGGCCTGGGCAAGGCCCTGGCCAAGACCGCCGTGTCGGCCACGCTGACCAGCACCAACGACGTGCCCGTCATCGTCGAGCGGGCCATGTGGTGGCCGCGCCCGTCACCGTTCTGGATGGAGGCGCACAACTCCGCGGGCGTGACGGCCACCGGCACGGTGTGGGGCCTGGCGGAAGGCGAGGTGGGCGGGCCGTTCACCACCGAGACCTACATCCTGATCGCCAACACGTCGTCCTTCGCGGGTACGGCCCGGGTGACGCTGGTGGTGGAGGGCGGAGCGCCGTACGTGGTGGACGTGCCGCTGCCGGCCAACAGCCGTACCAACGTGCCCGTGATCGAGGAGTGGTTCCCGGGGATCACCGGGAAGCGCTTCGGCGCGCTCATCGAAAGCCTCGGCGATGCGCCCGCGCAGATCGTCGTCGAGCGCGCGATGTACTCCGACGCCAATGGCGTGCACTGGGCCGCTGGAACGAGCGCCACGGCAACGCGGCTGACGCCCTGACACGCGAGGGTGCGCACGCATGGCTTGCCGGATTCGCGTCATGGCAGCACGCGGCAGGACCTCGGGCGCGGCGTGCCCCCGGCTCGTCGGGGTGACCAGCGTCGCCGCCGTGCTGATCTGCCTGGTCGTGCCCACGCGGATGGCAGCGCAGGTGACGACGCGCGTCAGCGTCGCCAGTGATGGCAGTCAGGCCTCGGCAGACGCGACCTCGCGCATCGCGCTCAGCGCCGATGGCAGGTTCGTGGCGTTCTCGTCGAGCTCGCCCACCCTGGTGACCGGCGACACGAACGACACCACGGACGTCTTCGTACACGACCGCCAGACGGGTGCGACGACGCGCGTGAGCGTCGGGACCGACGGAGCCCAGGGGAATGGCCCATCCAGCAACCCGGCCATCAGCGGCGACGGACGCTTCGTGGCGTTCGAATCGCGCGCATCGAACCTGGTGCCGGGGGACACGAACGGCGTCGACGACGTCTTCGTTCACGATTGCGCGACGGGCGAAACCGCCCGCATCAGCGTCGTCGGAGGCACGCAGGTCCTGCGGCCCAGCGTCGGCGCGTCCATCAGCGGCGACGGGCACGTGGTCGCCTTCGAGACGACCCTGGAGGAAGGTGGTCGGCGCGCGTGTGTCAACGACCGACGCACGCGAGCGACCCGGTGCCTGCTGTCTCCTCCGCCGGCAACGCCCCCCGTGTACGGCTGGTCCTTCTTGCCGTCGTGGTCCGAGGCGCCGTCGGTCAGCGCCGATGGGCGATTCGCGCTGGTCAAGGAAACGTGGGTGCAGTACGGATTCCCCTACGCGCACGAGCTCGGCGTCGTTCACGATCTGGAGACCGGCGCGACCCGCCACACGATACCCGGCACCCTGGCCGGCAATGCCGGTCACGTCGTGCAGGACGCCTTCGGGAGCGCGGTCATTGTCGAAGACCTCCAGACTCGCGTGTACGAGGGTGTGGTCGTCGGCGTCGACGGCACCGCTGCCAACGGCAAGAGCTGGTCGGCGTCCATCAGCGCCGACGGACGCTTCGTGGCGTTCGCCTCGGACGCGTCGAACCTGGTACGCGGCGACACGAACGGCGTGAGCGACGTGTTCGTCCGCGACCGTCGCATCGGCGCGACATACCGCGTCAGCGTGGCGACGGACGGCAGCCAGGCCGGCCTCGACAGTGGGGGTGGTGCCATCAGCGGAGATGGAGGCCATGTCGCCTTCGCGTCGCCTGCACCCGACCTGGTCCCTGGCGATACCAACGGCGCCACCGACGTGTTCGTCCACGACCTCGATGCCGACGACGACACGCTCCCGGCGCCGTGGGAAGCCGCGTTTGGCCTGGATCCTCGCGTGGCCGCTGGTGCCGATGGACCGGACGGCGACCCCGACGGCGACGGGCGGACCAACGCACAGGAGCATGCGGATGGCACACACCCGCGCGGATTCCACACGCGCTACCTCGCCGAAGGCGCGACGTCGAGTTTCTTCGACACGAGGCTCGCGCTGCTCAACCCGGGTGCCATGACAACGGCGCTGGTCCGGTTCCAGAAGCGTGACGGCACGAGCCCGTCGCGGGTGGTGGCCCTCGATGGCCTCTCGCGCGCCACGTTGGACGCCAAGGCGATTGCGGGCCTCGCATCGGCGGAGTTTGCGACGGTCATCGAATCAGATTCACCGGTGGTGGTCGATCGCCAGATGAGCTGGAGCGGGCCGTACGGAGGAGGCGTGTATGGCACCCACGCCGAAACAGCGAGCGCAGCCCCGAGTCCGACCTGGTACCTCGCCGAGGGCGCCACCCACCACAACTTCAGCCTGTTCTATCTCGTGCAGAACCCGCAGGCCACCAGCGTGCCGGTGACGGTGACCTATCTGCTGCCCGCCCCGGCAGCGCCGCTGACCAAGGCCTACACCGTGCCGGCGCACAGCCGCTTCAACGTCTGGGTCAACGAGGAGGCGCGGACTGACCCCGCGCTCGCGGGCCTGGCCGCCACCGATGTCTCGGCCGTGATCACGGCGCCGCAGCCGATCCTGGTGGAGCGCGCGATGTACCTCGATCACGCCGGACCGGATGGCCAGTTCGGCACCGTGGACGACGTGCTGTTCAACGCCGGCCATGCAAGCGCCGGCGTCACGGCGCCAGCGACGACGTGGCTGCTCGCGGAGGGTGCGACCGGACCCTACTTCGACGAGTTCATCCTCATCGCCAACCCGGGGGCCGTGGACGCCGCCATAGACGTGCGATACCTGCTCCCAGACGGCCGCGTGCTGGTCAAGTCGTACGGAGTACCGGCGGCCAGCCGCTTCAACATCTGGGTCAACGAGGAGGAGTTTCCCGGACTGGGCAAGGCGCTCGCCGAGACCGCCGTGTCTGCCGTGGTCACCAGCACCAACGGCGTGCCCATCATCGTCGAGCGCGCGATGTGGTGGCCGCGGCCGTCGCCGTTCTGGATGGAAGCGCACAACAGCGCCGGTGTGACCGCGACCGGGACGCGCTGGGCCCTCGCCGAGGGCGAAGCGGGGGGCGCCGCGTCCACCGCGACCTACATCCTCATCGCCAACACGTCGGCGTACCCCGGCACGGCGCGCGTGACCCTCGTGTTCGAGGGTGGCGGCTCGGCAAGCGTGGAGGTCCCGCTGGCGCCCGACAGCCGCACCAACGTCCCGGCGATCGAGGACTGGTTCCCGGGTGTCACCGACAGGCGCTTTGGCGCGCTCATCGAGAGTCTCGGCGACACGCCGGCCCAGATCGTCGTCGAAGGCGCGATGTATTCCGACGCCAACGGCGTGCACTGGGCCGCCGGCACCGGCGCCACGGCAACACGGCTCGTCCCCTGAGGCGCGGGCGTGGCAGGCCGCGCACAGCCCCGGGACGAGAGCCCGTCCGGACCCGTCAGGCCGACCGCCCCGGCAGTTGCAGCACCCAGCGGTAGGCCTGCACCATGTCGCGCTCGAAGCCGTCCACACAGCCCCAGAGATAGAGACGGAACGTGCGCCACGTCTCCGGTCCAAACCGCTCCTCGATGAGCGCGCGGTTGGCGTCGAGGTTGCGCGCCCACTGCAGCGTGGTGAGGCGGTAGTTCTCGCGGTCGTTGTGCACCTGCAGGACCTCGAACGGCGAGTCGGCCACCGCCTCGAGATACCGGTGCAGGCACAGCGTGGTGCCGTTGCCCGGGAACAGGTGACGCAGCAGGAACGCCGAGTAGTCGTGGCTCACGCGCGCGGCGCTCGCGTCCAGGTAGATGAAGCCGCCCGGCTTGAGCAGGCGCTGATACTTCTTCAACGTGGCCGGGTAATCCGGCAGGTGTTCGGTGACACCGAGGTTCACGATCCCGTCGTAGGGCTCGCTGGGCTCGTGCTCCATCAGGTGCTCGCGCAGCACGCGGCACGGCAGGCGCTGCGTGTCGATGATCCCCTGGATGAAGCGCTCCGACGCTTTCGAGATCGTGAGCGAGGTGACGTGCAATCCACGCCGGCCGCCGTGTTCGGTGAAGGCGCCCCACCCGCCGCCGACGTCCAGCACGCGCGCGCCCGGCGCCAGGCCCAGCGCGTCGGCAGCGGCGTCGAGCTTGCGCGTCTGTGCGTCCTCGAGGGACTCGTCTGGCGAAGCGAACAGCGCCTGCGAGTAGCACCGGTGCCGCCGGTCGAGGAACGAGAGGTAGAAGTCCGCGTCGCGCTCGTAGTGGTCGGCAATCCACTTCTTGTCGCTGCTGACCTGGCCGAACAGCCGCGGGCGCAGGAAGCGCCACGCGTTGGTGAGGGGGTGCCGGTCGCTGAACGCATCGCGCAGCGCGAGCACCTTCTGGATGGACCCCTCGACGTCGAGCGCGCCTTCCCGGTAGGCCTCGGCAATCCGCGTCGCGTCCATGCTCGCGAGCGCGGTGAGCCCACGCCGCGAGTTGACCACGATGGTGGCGTCCACGGCGCCGTCGCCGATGGCCCGCAGGTCCCCGCCGGCAAAGCGCAGTCCCACCCCCGACAACCCCGCAGGCATCCGCGAGGCCAGCACGGACTCCACCCGCTTGGCCATCCACTGACTCATGCGATCGTTCACGTCCTCATCCCCGGGGAATGCCGGCCAGCTTGCCGGCCGCCTCCCACTCGCGCACCCTCTGTGCGGCGTACGTGTAGCCTGCCTCGACGATGCGGGGCAGCGCGGTGAACTCCATCAGCCCGAACTGATCGAGCGGCGGCGCGAACAGCAGGTCGGCGTGGAGCGCCTCCTGGTTCTCGCGATCCACGGCCGCCAGCATCGAGCTGCGCAGCAGCACGCTCATGATGCTCGGGTAGCGAATCGGCTGGCGCGTGACCTTGTGCCGCAGCACGTCCCGCAGCGACGGAATCGACTCGTACACGAAGTCCTTGTCCTGCGACACCGACACGCGCGACGCCAGCAGCGTGCCGCATCCGTGCTCGCGGGCGAGATCCACAGGAAGGGTGTTGAACAGCGATCCGTCGCAGAGCAGGTGCCCATCGGCCAGCGTCGGCACGATCACGGCCGGCAGCGACGAGCTCGCGGTCACCGCGTCGAGCAGCGATCCCGACCGATGCACGTACATCCGCGCGTCGGTGAGGTCGGCCGAGACGCAGAAATACGGCAGCCACAGATCCTCGATGCACGTGTCGGTGCCGTACATCATCTGCCCGCACCTGTGCGCGCTCCGCCCGCGCACCAGCGCGAGCAGGGGGAGCGTGTACTCGGTGTGCGGGCGAATCCTGTTCCAGACCTCGTCGGCCGTCTGGGTGATGCGAGCGACCGACCAGCCCATCGCGTGTTGCGCGGCCATGGCCGATCCCATGCTCGTTCCGCCCACCATGTCGATCGGGATGCCCCATTCCTGCAGTACCCGCAGCACGCCGATGTGCGCGAACCCGCGCGCGCCACCGGCGCCGAGCACCAGGCCCACGGCCTTGCCCGCCAGGAAGCGCGCCACGCGTGCGATGTCGTCGGGCCGGGAGAGTCGCACGTGGTGGTGGCGGCTCACCGTCCGCGCCCGCAGCCACGCGGCCGTACCCGATGGCAGGGCGTCGTCTTCGTGCAGGAGGACGAGCAGCCGCTCGGCCGCACCGTGGTCGCCCTCCTCGCGCGCCACGAGCGCCTCGATGGCCGTGGCCGCCGGATCGCCGGTGCCGCGGCCGACCAGCACGACGCAGTCGGCACGGCTGATGCTGCGCGCGACCCACCCCGGGTGACGCGCCGCGGTCTCGAAGACCACGAAGCGGGCGGCGCGCTCGATCTCGTCGAGCCACATCATCAAGCGCGGCGCGTCGGGGCCGTCTTCGGGCGAGTCGGCCAGGCCCGGCTGGTGCAGGCGCGCGTCGAGCCGGTCGGCATCGAGGTGCACGACGGTGCCGAACGCCTCGAGCGCCGAGGCCAGCGCGCGGCAGCACTCGGCGACCGGCACCTGGTCGTCGAGCGGCACCACCGCGATGTTGGTCACCGCCGGTCGCAGCCGCGTCCCCTGGTTGGCCCGCCTGACCCGCTCGATCTGGACCTTCATCACGTGCCGCAGCGCGGCGGGCCGCGTGGCGATCAGGCGTTCGACCGTGGGCCTGGACAGGCCGATCAGCAGGCTGTCGCGCACCGCCCGCACCGTCGCGCTGCGCGGCTCGCCCGTGAAGAACGACATCTCGCCGACGGTCTCGCCGACGCCGATCTCACCGACCACGCGACCTGTCCCGTCGGCCTCCCTCACGACCTGCAGACGGCCCGCCAGCAGCACGAAGACGCTGTCGCCAACTTCCCCCTGCCGCATCAGGACGTCGCCGCGCTTGAGGTCGATCCAGTCGGACTCGCGCTCGATCTCGGCCAGGGCGTCCTCGTCGAGCGCACCGAACACGGCCGACGCGCCCACGACGAGCTCACGACGATGCAGCAGCGCGATGAGTGCCGGCGCAAGTGCCTCGACCTCCGGTCGGGCCTCCTCGGCCTCGAGGGCTGCCAGGGGCATGCGCGCGAACCGCACCTCGGTCCGCGCGCGCAGGGTGTCGGGGAACGTGCGGGTGTCCGGCGTGGCCGCGATCAGCTGGCGCGCACGGACGTCGCCAGTGCCGGCGGCCTCGACGATGCCGCTGATGATGAGCAGGGCGTCATCGGCCGGGGCGCCGGCCTCGCAGAGGATCGCCCCGGCGGGCGCGGTGAAGACCGCGACGAGCCGCACGAGGCGGCGTGCAACCGCCTCGGCCGCAGGTGTGGGTGTGGGTGTGGGTGCGCCCTCCGTCATCGACCGAGGGCGCAATCGTACTGTAGGGGTAGCGACGACTCAAGCACGCACCCGACGGGGCCCGTCACGACGAGAACCGCGCGGCCCACGCTCTCGAGTCTCGCTCGGCGGCTTCCCGCTCGGCCTTCGAGATCCGCTTGCGCGCGTCGCGCAGGTTCGGCTCGCACTTCGCGTTGCCGGCGGCTGCCGACGTCAGGTACCAGCGGTAGGCCTCGCGGTAGCTCTGCGCCACGCCCTTGCCCCACGCATACATGTCGCCGAGGTAGCACATGCCGACGGCATCGCCGGCCTCGGCTGCCTGCAGGAAGTATGTCGCGGCCTTCGCGAAGTCCTGCGGCACTCCCCGCCCCTGCTCGTGCCGCACGCCGAGGTAACGCATCGCCAGACCGTTGCCCTGGTCTGCCGCCCGGAGTTCCAGCGCCACCGACCGCGCGTCGTCCCTGGGAACGCCGTCGCCTGTGGCATAGCGAACCGCCATCATCACCTGCGCGAGGGCGTCGCCGTGCTCGGCGGCCTGCTGGTACCACCTCACGGCCTCGGCGGCGTTGCGCGGCACGCCGTCGCCGTCCTCGTACAGGCCGGCCAGCATGCGCTGCGCCACGGGGTTGCCCTGCTGGGCCGCACGCGCGAGCCACTGCGCGGCCGTCGCCGCGTCGCGCGTCACCACCCGGCCCTCGAGATAGAAGGCCCCGAGGTTGGCCTGGGCCGTCGGCGCCCCGTGCTCGCCCGCCTTCAGGTACCAGCGCAGCGCCTCCCGCTCGTCGCGCGGCACCAGATTGCCGGCCGCATAGCGATCGCCGAGCGCGAGTTCCGCCGGCCGGAATCCCATCTCCGCCGACTTGCGGTACAGCGCGAGGCCCTTCTCGACGTCGCGCGGGACGATGGCGCCCTCGAGATACGCGTGGCCGAGCAGGAACACGGACTCGGGCTCTCCCGCATCTGCCGCCTCCTGTAACGCCGGGATGTCGCCGCTCGTGAGGCATCGGTACGCCGCGAGCGTCCGGACCTCCAGGTCGGGTTCCTGGGGTGGCTCCTGGGTCGTAGCCGGGCGCGCCTCCCCGGTACACGACGGGAGTTCAGGCAGCGCTGGTGGCGAAGCGACCTGCGCAAACGCCACGCCTCCGAGCAGCGCGCATGCCAGACCGACTTCCGTGAAGTACGTCGTCATGACCGCCTCCCGTCGAGAGGTGTGCACAACGGCTGCCAACGGCGTCACAGGCCCCTCTCTCAGTCGCGCGAGGTTCTCCTCGCCGAGTGCCAGAGCGGGGCCCGTGATCTGAAGATTTCCGCGGTGACAGCGGGGAATTCCTCCCCGATGCCCTCGGCGACCTGCGGCGGCCGTCGACATGCGGTCCTCCGCCAGCGACCCGGTGGTCCTCGGTTTGCAGCCCTGTCACCCGGTCTGGGTGATGACGCGAGGAGGTGTGCCATGGCACGGCGCCAACGCAATGCACTTCTTGGCCTGGCTCTGGCCGTGGCCGTGGCGGCCGACGGCCTGGCGCAGACGACCACACTGGTGAGCGCCGCGCTCGGTGGCGGCTGGGCCAACGGGCACAGCAACCACGCCTCACTCAGCAGAGACGGACGCCATGTGGCGTTTGCCTCTGCGGCGAGTGACATCGTGGGGGGCGACACGAACGGCGTGAGAGACGCCTTCGTGTACGACCGTGTGCTCCGCACGACGCGGCTGGTCAGCGTCGGCCTCTCCGGCGTACCGGCCAACGGCGCCAGCGACCAGCCGGTCCTGAGCGGCGACGGGCGATACGTCGCCTTCAGGTCGGAGGCGACCAACCTCGTCCCCGGTGACACCAACGCGTCCTCCGACATCTTCCTGCGCGACATGCAGACCGCCACGACGATCCGGGTCAGCGTCGCATCGGATGGCACGCAGGCCTGGGATGCCAGCTACGATCCCGCCCTCAGCGGCGACGGGATGACGGTGGCGTTCATGTCGGTCGCCACCACCCTCGTCCCCGGCGACACCAACGCGCGCGAGGATGTCTTCGTGCGCGACGTGGTGGCCGGGACGACGTCGCGGGTCAGCGTCGCCACGGGCGGCGGGCAGACCATCCTCGGCCACTCGTTCGACCCCGACCTCAGCGCCGATGGTCGCTACGTCGCGTTCACCTCGCAGGCGCCGAATCTGGTGCCCGGCGACACCAACGGCGGGAGCGATGTCTTCCTCCACGATCGGGTCTCGGGGACGACGGTGTGCGTGAGCGTGGATGGACAGGGACAGTTGGTGTCGGGAAACAGCTGGCACCCGAGTGTCAACGCCGACGCACGATACGTGGCCTTCAGTTCTGACGCAGCCAGCCTCGTGCCGCACGACACCAACGGGTCGTTCGACGTGTTCCTGCGCGACATGACCACCGGCGCCACGCGCCGCATCAGCCTGGGTGTCGGCGGCATCGAGGCCGTCGGCGGCCCCGTGCTCGACGCATTCAGCGGCTACCCCGACATCAGCGACGATGGCACCTACGTCGCGTTCTACTCGTACGCGACCAATCTTCTGCCCACGGACCCGTTCGGTGGACCCGAAGTCTTCCTGACGGACGTCCGCAGCGGCCTCAACCACCGCCTCGCGGTCGACCCGACCGGGGTGCCTCCGACGATGGGCGTGAGCTTCCGGCCGGCGATCAGCGGCGACGGCCGCGTGGTGGCGTTCGAGTCCACTGCCAGCGACCTCCTCCCCGGTGACGTGAACGACTCGAGCGACGTGTTCGTGCGAGACCTGGACGTAGACGACGACGGCCTGCTCGAGGGGTGGGAGACCACGTTCGGCCTCGACCCCCGCTCGTCGACCGGAGACAACGGGGCGACGGGCGATCCTGACGGCGACGGTCGCCCCAACGCGGCCGAGCAGACCGCGGGCACGCATCCCCGCGGCTTCTACAGGCGACATCTCGCCGAGGGCGCGTCGTCGGCCTTCTTCGATACCCGACTGGCCCTGCTCAACCCCGGCGGCGACGATGCGATCGTGATCGACTTCCAGGGAGCCGGAGGCGCGGGCATCGCCGTCACCGTGCCGGTCGGCGGCCTGACGCGCACCACCCTGCCGGTGGCACAGGTGCAGGGACTCGAGCAGGCCGAATTCTCGATGAGCGTCGAATCGGCCGGGCCCGTGGTCGTCGATCGCCTGATGCGATGGGATGCGTCCGGCTATGGGTCGCATGCCGAAACGGCCATCGACGCCCCGAGCACGACGTGGTATCTGGCCGAGGGCGCCACACACCACCACTTCCAGTTGTTCTACCTGCTCCAGAACCCCAACGCGATCAGCGTGCCGGTCACGGTCACCTATCTGCGCCCCGCGCCCGCGCCGCCCCTGACGAAGGTCTACACGGTACCGGCACAGAGCCGCTTCAACATCTGGGTGAACGCCGAGGCGGCCAGCGATCCCGCCCTGGCGGGGCTTGCGGCCACCGACGTCTCGGCGCGCCTCGTGGCCACCGAACCGATCCTGGTGGAACGCGCGATGTACCTGTCGCAGGCGGGCGCCGATGGTGTCGTCGGCAGCGCCGACGACATCCTGTACGGCGCAGGTCACGCGACCGCGGGCATTGCCGCACCCGCCATCCAGTGGTTCCTCGCCGAAGGCGCCACCGGGCCGTACTTCGACGAGTTCATCCTCATCGCCAACCCCGGCGCGACGGACGCCGTCGTCGACGTGCGCTACCTGCTCCCGGACGGCACGGTGCTCGCCAAGGACTACGTGGTGCCGGCAGCCAGCCGGTTCAACATCTGGGTCAACGAGGAGGCGTTCACCGGGCTCGGCAAGGCCCTGGCCAACGTCTCGCTGTCGGCCACGCTCACCAGCACCAACGGCGTGCCCGTCATCGTCGAGCGTGCCATGTGGTGGCCGCGGCCGTCGCCATACTGGATGGAGGCCCACAACTCGGCGGGTGTGACGGCGACGGGCACCGTCTGGGGCCTGGCCGAAGGCGAAGCCGGAGGCCCCTTCGCCACCGAGACCTACATCCTCATCGCCAACACGTCGCCCTACGCCGGTCGCGCACGGGTCACGCTCGTGTTCGAGGCCGGCGGCGTCGAGACGGTGGAGGTGCCATTGGCGCCCAACAGCCGCACCAACGTCCCGGCAATCGAGAGCTGGTTCCCAGGGATCACGAACCAGCGATTCGGCGCGATCGTCGAGAGCCTCGGCGACACACCGGCTCGCATCGTCGTCGAGCGGGCCATGTATTCGGACGCCAACGGGGTGCACTGGGCTGCCGGCACCAACGCCGTGGCCACGCGACTGCAGCCCTGACGGCTGCCATGAGCCGGGCGGGGGACGCGCGTCCCGGCGCGCGCCGTCTGAGCGATACTGGCTGGACCGACATGACCAGCCATCACCTTCGCGTTCTCCTCGTCGCCGCGCTCGCAGCGGCTGGCACGGCGACGATGGCCACACCCTCGCTGGCGGTGCAGTCCCGGAGTGCCACCAGCGTGGACAACATGATCGAGCGCGCCTTCGATCGCGAGCTCGGTCGTCGTCCCACGGGTCGCGAACTGCGGCTCTATCGCAGCCGCGTCTACGACGACGACTGGACCGAGCGCGACATCCGCGCAGACCTGCGTCGCCTGCGCGACGAGGACGACGGGGGCTACGAGTCGCGTCCGGGGTCGCGCCCGTCCTCGTCGGACGTGGACCGCATCATCACGCGGGCCTACCAGGACATCCTCGACCGCGACCCCGACCCGTCGGGCCTGCGCGAGTACCGACGCCGCATGATCGACGACGGGTGGAGCGAGCGGCAGGTGCGCGAGGCCCTGCGACGCAGCAGCGAGAAGGCCGAACTGACCGACGCGCAGATCGACCAGATGATCACGCGCGCCTATCGCGACGTGCTGGGTCGTGCGCCGGATGCGCCCGGCCTGGCCAGCTTCCGCTCACAGGTGAAGCGCGAGGGCTGGACCGACGCCGACGTCCGGCGCGCGCTGCGCGACAGCCCCGAGTACCGTGAGAAGCAGACGATGACGGAGGCGAAGGCCCGCGAGATCGTGGCCCGCGCCTACCAGAGCGTGCTCGGGCGCGATCCCGATCCGGGGGCCGACGTCTACGTCCAGAAGGTCTGGCGCGAGCGGTGGACCGAACGCGACGTCGCCAACGAGCTGCGCAAGAGCGACGAGTACCGCAATCGACGGCCGTGACGGTGATGCCCCGGCGGCGCGGTCGGAGACCGCGCCCTACCTCTGTGGCGTCGGGGAATCATGCGGGGCTCACGGCCTGTCGCCCATGGCCTACAGCCTACGTGACGCGTCACGCGTTGTGCGGTGCAGGCCATGCATCAGACATCAGGCATCAGGCATCAGGCATCAGGCATCAGGCATCAGGCGCCATGCGCCATGCGCTACTTCCCCGGACGGTAGATCTCGTACACGGCGCCACGACTGAGCGACACCACATACAGGTTGCCGTTCGGGCCGGTCTGGATGTCGGTGCTCACGCCGAAATCGCGTCCGAAGCGCAGCGACTCGCTCTCGACGATTCCCAGCGACCCGGGAACCCCTCCCGGTGGCGTGAAGTTGTGCTTCTCGAGGTTGTCGGCCACGCGATCCTCGAGCCGCGGGTCGTCGACGGCGACCTTGCGGCGATTGCCCGTGAGCCGGAACCGGAACAGGTACCCGCCGTCGAGCACGGGCACCGCCGCGCCCATGAACAGATTGGCGTCGTACTGCGGGCCGAGCGCGCGGCCGTGGAGGAACCCGATGCCGCCAGGGGCGATCTCGAACCGCCAGCTGAACTCGGGATCGCGGTACTCGGATCCCGGCAGCACGAACAGGCGCGACAACGCCTCCTCGGGAGTGTCGGCGAGCATCGTGGGCGGGAACCGCACCTGCTGCAACCCGTTGTACTTGCCGAGGGTCAGCGGAAACGTGCCCGTCTCGATGGCCTTGAACTCGGCGATGCGTGAGGCCGGCCCGGCCAGCTGCACCCAGCCGCTGTTGTGGCCGGGCGTCACGCGATTCAACTCGCTGAACGAGTCGTCGCCGTTCTCCTGCAGCCACACGTCGCCCGACCGCGGATCGATGGCCATGCCGAAGCTGTTGCGCACGCCGTACGCGAAGATCTTCTGCAGGTTGGCGCCGACCTGCCCGCCCACCGCCGTCCCGACGGCATAGAACGGATTGTCGGGTGGCGCGGTGCCATCGTCTGTCAGGCGCAGCACCACGCCCGTCATGTGGGCATCGTCGGGAGCCGGACCACCGAACTGGTCGTCGGGCATGCCCGGGCCGAACGGCCCGTCGGGGAGGTTCTGCATCTGCCCGCGGCGCCCCGTGTCGCCGGTCACCGCGTAGAGCATGCCGTCGTGTCCGAAGCGGATCACGCCGCCGTCGTGGTTGCCGCGGACCGGCTGCCCGGCATCGGCCTGGAACGCACGCAACCGGATGATGTTCCGGTCGAACACGAGCGTCGAGCCGTCCCAGGTGAACCGGTCGATGCGGTTGCCGAGCAGGGGCGCCTCGGCCACCAGGTTCGAGTCTGCGCCGGTCGTGCTCTCGCACCAGAAGAGGTAGACCCATGGCGTCGCGGGAAACTCGGGATGGAGGGCGATGCTGAGCAGGCCGCGTTCCGACGCGGAGTTCACCGCGAGATCCAGCACGGTGGCCACGACGGCGCCACCCGTCACGCGCTTGACGCGACCCGTCCCTTTCTCGAGGACGAGGAAGTCGTCGGGCCCCAGGAACGCCACGCCGATCGGCTGCGTGAGGCCGCTGACCGTGGTGCGCACGGCCAGCTTCGAATCGAACACCGACGGCTGCGGCTGTGCCCCGGCCACCGACGCCCAGCCGGTCATCACCGCTGCGGCTCCGCCCAGCAGGCCTGCGACCCTACGTCCTCGTCCGTGTGGAGAGTTCCCCATGTCATCCTCCGTGAAGCGTCCACGCTCCGCTCGTGTCCGGAGCCACGGGTGACAGCGCAAGACGTATGCCGCCAGGCACATGCTCACCAGCGGGAGGATCCGCGCCGCCGGGGCGCGCGTGCTTACGCGCGGCGTAAGTGCTGGCGGCCCACGTAAGTGTCAGCGACAGTTCACAGTTCAGAATTCAGGATGAAGGTCCTGACAGGTTCTGCCAGCAATGGCGTGGCCGGCTCGGGCCGCGCGGCGGCCTCGCACCGGCTGCGAACCCCTTCATTCTGAATTGTGAACTGTGAATTGTTGCACTGTACGCTGTAGGCAACGGGCTTTCCCCTGGAGACGTGATGAGCGATCGCGTGAAGTTCCTGCTCGACGAAACCAAGCTGCCGACCGCCTGGTACAACCTGGCGGCCGACCTGCCGACTCCCATGCCACCCCCGCTCCATCCGGGCACCCTGCAACCGCTCGGTCCCGACGACCTGGCGCCGTTGTTCCCGATGGCGCTGATCGAGCAGGAGGTGTCCACCGAGCGCGAGGTCGAGATACCGGGACCCGTGCGCGACGTGTACCGGCAATGGCGGCCCACGCCGCTCTTCCGCGCGCGCCGACTGGAGGAGGCACTGCAGACGCCCGCGCGCATCTACTACAAGTACGAGGGCGTGAGTCCGGCTGGCAGCCACAAGCCCAACACGTCCGTGGCGCAGGCGTACTACAACCGAGAGGCCGGGATCCGCAAGATTGCGACCGAGACCGGCGCCGGGCAGTGGGGATCGTCGCTGGCGTTCGCCGGAGCGCTGTTCGGCATCGACGTGCAGGTCTTCATGGTCCGCGTGTCGTACGACCAGAAGCCGTACCGGCGCGCGCTGATGGAGACCTACGGCGCCCGGTGCGTCGCGAGCCCGTCACACGAGACGCAGTACGGCCGCGACGTGCTCGCGCGCGATCCCGACTGCAAGGGCAGCTTGGGCATGGCGATCTCGGAGGCGGTCGAGGTGGCGGCCACCAACCCCGACACCAACTACGCGCTCGGGTCCGTGCTCAACCACGTGCTCCTGCACCAGACCGTGATTGGCCTGGAAGCGATCGAGCAGCTCGAACTGGCCGACGACTACCCCGACGTCATCGTCGGCGCGACCGGCGGCGGATCGAACTTCGCCGGCATCACCTTCCCGTTCATCGGCGCGAAGCTGCGCGGCGGCCCCGACGTGCGCATCGTCGCGGTGGAGCCCGCGGCGTGCCCGAGCCTGACGCGCGGCACGTACGCCTACGACTTCGGCGACACGGCGCACATGACGCCGCTCACCAAGATGCACACGCTCGGCTCGACGTTCATGCCGCCGGGCTTCCACGCAGGCGGCCTGCGCTACCACGGGATGGCGCCGATGGTGTCGCACCTCAAGGAACTCGGGCTCATCGAAGCGCGGGCGCTGCTGCAGAAGGACTGCTTCGATGCCGGCGTGCAGTTCGCGCGGGCAGAAGGCATCCTGCCGGCGCCCGAAGCCAACCACGCGGTGCGTGGCGCCATCGACGAGGCCCTCGCGTGCCGCGAGGAGGGCGTGTCGCGGGCGATCCTCTTCAACCTCTGCGGGCACGGCCACTTCGACATGCAGGCCTACATGGACTATTTCGCGGGCAAGCTCGTGAACCAGACCTACGACGAGCGCGAGCTCGCGATGGCGCTGGCAGGGTTGCCGACGGTCGGCATCTGACGGGGCTGAACGGCCGGGTGGGACACCCGGCCCTACCTCTGTGGCGTGAACGGCCGCGTGGGACACGCGGCCCTCCCTGTGTCGCTCACGGTTCTTTCACAGTGCTGCCACATCAGCGGCGCGACAATCGGAGGAGCCTTCCGATGGAGTGCCGCTCATGCCTGCCCGCATCCTCGCCCTTGCCACGCTGCTGACCGCTGCCGTGGTCGCCACGCCCTTCGCACAGCCGCCGGCGCCATCACACGACCAGGCGGCGCTCGACGCGCGCGTCACGGCATTTCTCGCGCAGCGCGAAGGGACGTGGCGCGACCTGAACGTGCCACGCACCGACGGCCAGATGCTCCACGACCTGATCGTGAAGCACCGCTACACGCGCGCGCTCGAGATCGGCACGTCCACCGGCCATTCGGGTATCTGGATTGCCTGGGCGCTCAGCAAGACGGGCGGCCGGCTCATCACGGTGGAGCTCGACGAGAGTCGCCATCGCGAAGCGCGGGCCAACTTCGAGGCGGCAGGATTGTCGACGTTCATCGACGCCCGCCTCGGCGACGCCCACGCGATCGTGCCGGCGCTGCCGGGTCCGTTCGACTTCGTCTTCAGCGACGCCGACAAGGACTGGTACCCCAACTACTTCACCGCCGTGTTCCCGAAGCTGACCGTGGGCGGATGCTTCACGACCCACAACGTGAGCGAGTCGGGACGCCGTGGATCGATGGGGTCGCGGGAGTACCTGGCGCTGCTGCGCCGCACGCCCCAGGCCGAGACGACAGTGGACGAGCGCGGCGGCGGACTCGCCATCACGTTCAAGCGCGCATCATGATGCTCGATGCCTGAGGCCTGATGCACAGCCGCATTCCGCACGGCCCGTCCCTACCCAGGCGTTACGGGGTGGTAAGGACGGCTCTCCGAGCCGTCCGCCGCGATGCCAGCCAGCCCCGCTGATTCAGTCAGCGGCGGCGGGCCGAGACGACGAGCGCGCCCTCGGCGGTGCGGAGCTCGAGACGCCCGCCGTCGATGCGGACGCGCACGCCGGTCGGAAGGGCCTTCAGGAACGCGTCCTCCTGCTCCATCACCCTGGCAGGCTCCATGCACATGCGCCGCGTGGCGGCCACGCCGCTGATCGCGACCTCGCCGCCCGAGGATGTGTACGCACCGGTGAAGCGGTTGCACCCGGCCGAGCCCGAGACGCGCCCATCGGCGGAGAAGTCGAGGGTGAGGCTGGTGCCGGCGAGGACGCTGACCACAGCCTGCCGCCCGTTGTTGTAGCCGGTCACCTCCCAGGCCGTGCCCTCGAGCGTCTGTGACCGGGGCGCGAAGACCGCGAGCTCGGTGCCGGCCTGGTCGACGAGCACCAGGCTGCCGTCGCGATACCGCAGCGAGCGGGCCCTGGTCAGTGCTTCGCGTACGGCCGTGGCCTGCGCCATCACCGGCTCGGGACAGGCCATCTGCGTGCTGACCAGCGTGCCGGCAACCCTGAACGACGCCCCCTCGGCCGTGTATGGCCCACCGAAGTTGTTGCAGCCATCGCGGCCCGTGAGGCGCCCGTCCTCGAAGCGCAGCGTGGGCTCGCCAGCCAGCGTGGCGTACCCCGGCAGCGAGGCCAGCGTCCACGCGGTGCCGTCGAGCGCCCGGGGTTGGGCCGCGAGCGCCGCTCCGGCCACGAGGAGTGCGCTCAGCACGACGGGAGACCAGGCACTGGACGTCATGGCTCTCCAGACGCCACAGGGGCGGGCGTGGTTTCCGAGGCATCCCACCGGACGATCCCCAGGTCGAGCACGAAGATGGCGTACAGCACGGGCACGAGCACGAGCGTGACGCCCGTGGCGATGGTGAGCCCGGCAATCTGCGTGTAGCAGAGCCCTTCCCACAGCGGCCCGCCGTGCATCGCCAGGGGGATGAGCCCGAACACGGTCGCCCCCACGGTCACGAGCACCGGCCGCAGCCGCACGATGCCGGCGTCGAGCAGCGCCTCGCGGAACGGCGCGCCGTGCGCGTGCCGTTCCTCGATGAAGTCGAACAGCACGATCACGTGGCTGACGATGACGCCCACGAGGCTCGCGATGCCGAGGAACGCCATGAAGCCGAACGGCGCGCCCATCACGGCCAGCCCGAGGAGCGCACCGACGACGCCGAACGGAATCGCCGAGTACACGATCAGCGGCTTGATGGCGTGACGGAACTGGAACACGAGCGCCATGAAGATCGCGCTGACCGACACGAGCATCACGACGGCAAGCTGCCGGAAGCCCTTCACCTGCTCCTCGTACTCGCCCCCGATCACGAGCCGGTATCCGGGGGGCAACGTGCGGGCAAACGCGTCGATCTGCGGCCGCGCCGCCTTCAGCACGTCCGACGGGAGTGCCCCGGGCACCGGGAACGCCGAGATCGCAATCGTGCGGAACTGGTTGCGGCGCCGGATCTTCTCGGTCTGCATCGCGTAGTCCACCGTCGACACCTGCCGCAGCGGGACGCGATGGGCCGAGACCTGTGAGTACACGTAGAGGTTCTGGATGTCGGTGATGCGGGCGCGCTCCTCGGGCCGCAGCCGTGCCACGACGGGAATCTGCTGGTCGCCCTCGCGCAGCGTCGTCAGTGGGAACCCGTTCATCCCGGTGACCGACGAGAGGGCGACGTCGAGATTCGACACCCCCGCGAGGTTGGCCTTGTCGGCGTCCACCCGCAGCTCGACGCTGAAGCTGTCGGCGCCCCAGTCGTCGCGCACGCGATCGGCCAGCGGCACCGCGCGGAAGATCCCCTTCACCTGCTCGGCGAGCCGGCGTAACTCGTCGGGACGGTCGCCCGAAAGCCGGACGGCGACCGGAATGCCGACGGGCTTGCCGTTCTCGAGTTCGCGCACGTCGAGGCGCGCACCCGAGACCTCGCCCGACAGCGCCTTCTGCAGCAGCGGCACCAGCAATCGCGTGTCGTGCTTGTCCTGCACCTTCAGGATGATCTGCGCGTAATTGGGCTGGAAGAGCTCGGGCGCGACAGAGAACCAGAACCGGGGACCGCCGCCGCCGACGAACGTCGTGAGCGATTCGAGCACGGGTCGCGACTGCCCGTCCTCGCCGGGATGGCTCCGGCCGAACTCGCCGGCCACGCGACGAATCACGGCCTCGGCCGCCTGCGCCCGCTCGCGCGCGGCCGCCAGCGTGGCGTCTTCGGGCAGCCACACGTCCACGTACGACAGGTACGACAGGTCCTTCGGGAAGAACTGCACCTTCGTGCCCCGCACCGCTACCAGGCCCGCCACGAGCAACACCGTCGCCAGCCCCAGCGTCGTCCACCGATGGTCCAGGCACCAGCCCGCCACGCGGTAGTACCAGCCCGTGAACCCGTGTGTCCGCCGGTACTCGATGGGAGGCTCGGGCCTGCGGCTCGGCCGGAGCAGGTAGTACCCGAGCAGCGGAATGAACGTCATCGAGACGATCCGCGAGGCCACGAGCGAGCAGGCAAGGACGACGGGCAGGCTGTAGATGAACTTGCCGATGTTGCCGGCAATCAGCAGGAACGGCAGGTACGCGACGATGTTGGTGATGGTGGCGAACAGGATCGCGGTGGCCAGTTTCGTCGGGCCGAGCCAGGCCGCGACGAGTGGACGCTGGCCCGCTTGCAGCTCCCGCTTGATGGCATCGCCCGCCACCACCGGGTCGTCCACCAGCAGGCCGAGCGCGATGATCAGCGATGCGATGGACACCTGCTGCAGATCCACCTGCAGCACGTGCATCATGCCGAACGTCATCGCCAGCGTCAGCGGAATCGCGATGGCCATCAGCAGCGCCGCACGCCATTCCCAGAACCCGACCAGCGCCACGAGGATGACCAGGACGATCGCCTCGTAGAGGCTGCGCATGAACAGGTCCACGCTCTCGCGCACCTGCAGCGGTTGATCGGACGGGCGTGCGATCACGAGGTCGGCCGGCAGCGACGTGGTGCGCAGTTCCGCGAGCACGGCGTCCACCGACTGTCCGAACGCCTCGATCTGTTCACCCGGCCGCATCTGCACGGCGAGGGTCACCGCCCGCGACCGGTGCCACTGCCCGTCGTCGCCACGCGCCTGGTAGTAGTTGAGGTACCGCGGCGGCGTCTGATACGCCCGGACGACGTCCACGCCGTCGCGCAGGTAGATGGGCCGGCCCTCCGCTGTCGTTCCGACGATGACGTTGGCGATCTCCTCGTCGGAGGTGAACTCGCCCGACGGGTCGATCGCGACGCGCTTGCCGCGCACGTCGAGCAGGCCACCCGGGATCGTGATGTTGCGTGCCCGCAGGATGTCGGCGAGCTTCGAGAGCTGCAGCCCGTACGAGGCCAGCCGCTCCTGCGAGTATTCCAGGTAGATCTGCTCGGGCAGCAGGCCCGCGCGGGTGATCTTGGAGACCTGCGGCACGGTCTGGAGGGCACGCTTGATCAGGTCCGTGTACCGGTCCAGGTCGCGGTACGTGTACTTGTCGCCCGCCGCCTCGGTCATCCGGGCCTCGACGTCGCGGGGATCGCGTACGAGCACGGGGGCCCACACGTCGGGCGGCAGTTCCGCCGGCAGCAGGTTCTCGTCGATGAGCGCCTGCACGCCGCTGCGCAGCGCCGTGTCGTCCAGGTCGGTCGCCACGTCGGCGCCGACGAATCCGGGCCCGTCGAGCAGGCGCACGTCGCGGCCCAGGCCGCGCGCGGCGATGGCGCCCGCGATGAGGTCGCGCTGGCGCCCCGCCACGCGAGACGTGATCGATGTGGGAAACGGCACGACGATGGTCGCGCGATCGCCCGAGGCACCCTCGCGGGCCCGCACGATGGCCTCGCGCACCGCGCGGGCGCGCAGCTCGAGCTCGATGCCGCCGACCTTCGGACTGGCGACCGTGAGCATCAGCGCCGCCGTGTCGCCGAAGTCCTTGAGGAACTCGATGGGTCCCGCGCCGGGCGGCAGGTCGCGCAGGCTCGCGAGCCGCAGCGCGATGTCGTCGAGCTCCTTCCGTGCGTCCTCGGTCCGCTCGTCGAGCGCGATGACGATGACCGCGACGCTGCCGCGCGAGGTGGACTCGATGCGTTCGACCCGTGCGTTCTCGGCGATGCGCTCCTCGATCCGCCGCGTGACGAGCTGCTCGATCTTCTCGGCGCTCGCGCCCGGCCACGGGCAGATGGCCGCCGCGTAGAGCACCGGCACGGCCGGATCCTTGCGCTTCGGCATACCGATGTAGCCGTACACGCCCCACAACAGCGTGGCCACGAGCAGCACCCACGCGATGTGCCGATGCTCGGTGAGGAACCGCGCGGTGTTGTGCGTGGTCGCGATGATCTCGTCGTCGGATCGATGCGAGCTCATGGGCGCGCCTACAGGACCACGCGGACGGGAAGACCGTCGGTGACCATGGCCGTGCCGCTGACCACGACGCGTTCACCGCGCCGCAGGCCCGACGTGACCGAGACCAGGTTCCCCCGCAGCGGCCCGAGCTCGACGACACGCTGCCGGGCGACCGTCGACGAGCCCTGGGACTCGACGACGAAGACGGCGTAGCCGGTGCTGGCGCCCGCCGGGTGCGTGATCGCCGACAGGGGAACCAGCAGTTCAGGTGCGCTCTCGCCCGGTGGATGCAGCGTGACCGACGCGATCATGCCGGGCCGGAGGCGACCATCGGCATTGGGGATGGTCAGTTCCACGTCGAACACGCGGCCACGCGGATCGGCCGCCGGCGAGACGTTGGTCAGGCGGGCCGGAAAGGTGGCGCCGGCAAAGGCCTCGACCTCCACGTCCACGCCCGCCTCGCGCACGGTGGGCAGCACGACGTCGGGCACGCCGAACATGGCCTTGACCGACGTGATGTCGGCCAGGGTGAAGGCGGGCGCACCCGGCATGGCGAGACTGCCGACGTTGACCTGCTTGCGCAGCAGGATGCCGTCGAAGGGGGCCACCAGCGTGGTGTCGCCCGCCACCGACTCCACCTGCCGGACACCGGCCGTCGCAGCGGTCACGCGTGCCTTCGCCGCCTGGTCGGCCGTCTGCGCCGCCTCGAGTTCCGGACGCGCGAGCGCGTCCTGGTCGAACAGCGCGCGGGCCCGCACGAGTGAACGTTCGGCCTGCGCGGCGGCGGCCGTGGCCTCCTCGAGCTGCGCGCGTGCCTGGCGCACGCGCTCGGACGTGTCGGTGGGATCCACCGTGGCGAGCACGGTGCCCCGCCGCACCGTGTCGCCTTCACGCAGGTTCCGCCGGCTGCGCCCGTCGCCGACCGTGCCGATCGTGCGCACGTATCCGCCGACCCGGAAGGCCAGATCCACGCGCGTCACGGCATCGACCGTCGCCGAGTAGCGCATCGCCCCCCGTGGACTGGCCTCGCTCGCCGTCGCGACGCCGACCGGGGTGATTGGCTTCTCGTATGGGGTCTCGGCGTGACAACCAGACAGGACGGGCAGGAGGAGCACGAAGGCCAGCGAAGGTGGTCGGTTCATCGTCCTGCTCCCGTGACGCGCTCGAACTCGGCGAACGCCGTCCAGAACGCCGAGAGCGCGCCGTCGTACTGTGCGTCGGCCTCGGCCAGTGCCGCCTGGGCCTGGAGGGCCTCGCGCAGAAGGCCTGCCTCGGCTTGCACGCGCGTGGTGGCCACGCGCACCTGCTCGCGTGCCGCCTGCTGCCCGAGCGCCGTCACGTCCACGAACCGCCGCGCCTCGGCCAGCGTGCGGAAGGCCACACGCACTTCACGGCGGATCGCCTCGCCCGCCTCGGTGGCCGCGAGGCCGGCACGGTCGGCTGCGCGCCGGCTCGACGCCACTTCGTGACCCACCCGGCCCCATGTCCAGGGTTCCCACTCGAACAGCACGCCGGCGGTGAACATCTGCCGCGGCACGACCTCCACGTTGGCCAGCGCGGCATAGCTGACGGCCACGCTGATGTCGGGCATGTAGGCGTCGCGTGCCAGCGCGATGGCGTTCTCGGCCTGCTGTCGGCGAATCTCGGCCTGCCGCACTTCGCTGCGGGCAGCCAGCGCCCGGGCCTCGGCCTCGGGCAGGCTGATCTCGGCAATCGCAGGTGGCGGCAACGGCAGCACGGCGAACCCCGTGTCGAGGTCGCGGCCCATCGCCGCGTTGATCTGCTCGCGCAGCGTCGTGGCCGCATCGGCGAGCCGCCGCTGCTCGTGCTCGGTGCGCGCCAGTCGGCTCTGCGCCGCCAGCACGTCGGCCCCGAGGACGACGCGCTGCTCGCGATGCACCGAGGCCAGCCGCACGAGTTCGCGCGCCAGCGCGACGGCTTCCGAGGTCGCCTCGAGCGCGGCCTGGGTGCGCTGCAGCTGGTAGTACGCCTTGCGCACCCCGCTCGCCGTCTCGCGCGCCTGCGCCTCATAGCGCGCCGTCGCGAGATCGCGCTCGAGTTCGAGCGCCCGCACGCTTCGTCCTACCTTCCGCACCTGCGTGATTGGCTGCGCGGCCGTGAGGACGGCGGCCGAGAGGAACCGGGTGTCGCTCCGGATCGTCGTGTCGGTCGGCGGGAACGGGCCGACGACTGGGAACGCGCCGAAGGCGCCGGCCGGAAAAGTGGCTTCGAGCGGCGTGAGGAAGACCCCCTCGAGCAGGCGCGTGGAGAAGTGCGGGTAGCGCCGCGTGCGCGCCGCCTCGATGCGGTCGCCGATGCCGTCGGCCTCGGATCGGGCGATCTGCAGGGCGCGGTTGGCCTCGATGGCCAGGGCCACGGCCTCGTCCAGCGGCAGCACCTCGCCGGTTCCCGGCGGCTGCGCCGAGGTCCCCGCGACGCACGCCAGCACCAGCACCAGGCTGGCGGCCACGCTGTACTGAGCCATTGGGCGGCGATTATACGCACAGCTCGGCTGGCAATCGCCCTGTAAACTGCCCCCGATGGACGACACCGCAGCTCCCTGGCGCGAGGTGGACGTGGTCCGCGTGCGCGACGGGTGGCAGACGACGGCCACCGATCACGCAGCCACCGAAGCCGCGCTGGAGATTCGCCTGCACGGGCAGCCGTTCGTCATCACGATGCGGACGCCCGGCGCCGATGCAGACCTCGCGGCGGGCTTCCTGCTGTCGGAGGGAGTCATCACGGCGGCCGACGATCTCGACACGCTGGTGCGCCCGGCCATGGGCGACGGCGAGCCCGACGGTGCGATCGACGTCGCGCTGTGCGGCCCCGCGCGCGACCGCCTCCCGGCCCTGCTCGCCACGCGTCGTCAGGTGACGGCCACGTCTGCCTGCGGCATCTGCGGCCGGCCCACGGCCGACGCGCTCGCGTTCGATGCGCCGGCCCTCGGCGGCGACTGGACGATGCCATGGGCCCTGGTGGCCACGTTGCCCGAACGGCTGCGCGCACACCAGGAGGTGTTCGATCGGACCGGCGGGCTGCATGCCGCCGGCGTGTTCGCCATCGACGGGTCACTGGCGGCCGCGGCCGAGGACGTCGGACGGCACAACGCGGTGGACAAGGTGCTCGGGCGCCTGCTGCGGGCCGGCGCGCTGCCCCTCTCGCGTCACGTGCTGTGCGTGAGCGGCCGTGCCTCGTTCGAGCTGGTGCAGAAGGCGATCCGGGCCGGCATCCCCATGCTCGTGGCCGTCTCCGCGCCATCCACCCTGGCCATCGACCTGGCACGGCAGCGCGGCCTCACGCTCGCCGGCTTCGTCCGCGGTGGCACCTTCACCCTCTACGCGCACCCGCAGCGGGTCGCCTGAACCATGTCCCTCTTCGGCCTGACCCGACAGAAGCCGCGGCACTACCGCGACATGCTCCGCATCGTGTGGGACAACCGCGACCAATTGCCGTATGCCTGGCGCATCCTGCGCGACGGCGTGTGCGACGGCTGCGCGCTCGGTACGTCCGGCCTGTCGGACTGGACGCTGCAGGGCACGCACCTCTGCATGGTGCGCCTCGAGTTGATGCGCCTGAACACGGCGCCCGCGCTCGATCCGGCCGCGCTCGCCGACGTGGCGCCACTGGCGGGCACGACGTCGGCTGGACTGCGGGCGCTCGGCCGGCTTCCCGAACCGATGCTGCGCCGCGCGGGCGAGCGTGGCTTCCGCGTGGTGACGTGGGACGAGGCGCTCGATCGCGCGGCGGCCGAGATCCGGCGTGTGGACCCGCAGCGTGCGGCCTTCTTCCTCACGTCGCGGGGGATCACCAACGAGGTCTACTACGCCGCGCAGAAGGCGGCGCGCTTCCTCGGGACCAACCACGTGGACAACGCCGCACGCCTGTGTCATGCGGCGTCCACGGTCGCCATGAAGGCTGCGCTCGGGTACGGCGCCTCCACGTGCAGCTACACCGACTGGCTGGGAGCCGACCTCATCGTCTTCTTCGGGTCCAACGTCGCCAACAACCAGCCGGTGACCACCAAGTACCTGCACCACGCCAAGGCCAACGGCGCGCAGGTCGCGGTGGTGAACACCCTGCGCGAGCCCGGACTCGAGCGGTACTGGGTGCCGTCGATTGCGTCGAGCGCACTGTTCGGCACGGCCCTCGCCGATCACTGGTTCGACGTGCACACGGGCGGCGACCTGGCGTTCCTCGTCGGCGTGCTGCGCGCGCTGGTCGAGTCGGGCGGCGTCGACGAGGCGTTCGTCCACGAGCGCACCACGGGGTTCCAAGAAGCGCGCGACCGTGCGCTCGCCACCGACTGGGCGACGCTCGAGCGCGAGAGTGGCGCCACGCGCGAGCGGATGGAAGCCTTCGCGCGCCTGCTCGTCGCGCGTCCCAACGCCGTGCTGGTCTGGTCGATGGGGCTGACGCAGCACGCACATGGCGTGCAGACGGTGGCTGCGCTGCTCAACATCGGCCTTGCGCGGGGACTGCCCGGCCGCCCCAACCGGGGCCTCGTGCCGATCCGCGGGCACTCCGGGGTGCAGGGCGGCGCCGAGATGGGCTGCGTGCCGACCGTCGACGTTGCGGCCGGGGCCCGCTGGCCGCAGGTGTGGGGCTTCGAGGTGCCCGCCACCCCGGGTTGGACGACCGCGGAGATGATCGACCGCTCGGCCGACGGCGAGGTGGACCTGTTCTGGATCGTCGGCGGCAACTTCCTCGAGACGCTCCCGGACGAGGCGCGCAGCCGCGCCGCCCTGCGCCGGCCGCGCCTCCGCATCCACCAAGACATCGTCCTGTCGTCGGCCATGCTCGCCGATGCCGACGGCGACGTGCTGATCCTGCCGGCGACGACGCGCTACGAGTCGCCCGGGGGCGGCACGGAGACGTCGACGGAGCGGCGCGTGATCTTCTCGCCCGAGATTCCCGGGCGGCGCATCGGCACGGCGCGGCCCGAGTGGCAGGTGTTCGGCGAGGTGATGGCACGCGCCTGGCCGGAACGCGCGGGCCTGATTCGCTTCGAGAGCGCCGCCGCCATCCGCAACGAGATCGCGCGAGCGATTCCCCTCTACGCCGGCATCGAGCGTCTCGCCGCAAAGGGCGACCAGGTGCAGTGGGGAGGACGGACGCTCTACGCCGACGGCCGGTTCGCGACGCCCGACGGCAAGGCGAGGTTCGCGTCCGTCGACGCGGTGCCGCCGGCACACGCGGCCGTCATGGCCGGCAGCGCGGACCCGGATCGCGCCTTCCGCGTGTCCACGCGGCGCGGCAAGCAGTTCAACTCGATGATCCAGCGCGAGGTCGACCCGCTCACGGGCGCACGGCGCGACGACATCCTGATCAGCGGCGAGGACATCGCACGCCTCGGTCTGTCCGAGGGCGCGACCGTCGTGCTGCGCGGTCCGGCCGGCGACTACCGCGGCCGACTCCGACGCGCCCCCATCAGGCCAGGGAACCTCGAGGTGCACTGGCCCGAGGGCAACGTCCTGCTCGCATCGTCGGCCATCGATCACGCGTCGATGGAACCCGACTACAACGCGGTGGTGACGCTCCAAGAACCGGGTACCGGGGGACGGGTAGCGGGGACGGGGGGCCGGGTAGCGGGGACGGGTAGCGGGGACGGGTAGCGGGGGCCGGGGGACCGGTAGGGACGGCCGTCTCGGCCGTCCGCGGGGGTTCGCCCGGCGGCGGGCTGGGACAGCCCGCCCTACCTCGATCCGTTCGGCGTTCGGCGTTCGGCGTTCTGCGTTGCCCTACGGTTCTTCCCCGCCCACTGCCGCGAGCGCCGGGCGGCCGGGGTGGGCAGCGCGCGCCGGGTTGCGGAAGAACAGCAGGAAGAGCACCAGTACGCCCACGGCCCCCCAGGCGGGCAGGCTCCACACGGCCTGCCAATCGTAGGTGACCGGCTGACCCGCGACGGCAGGGAGCTGGTGAGCGGCCAGCACGCGACCGGCCAGCCACGTGCCGACGAACGCGCCCGCGCCCCACAGGATGAAGGCGATGAAGCCCTGCGCGGCGCCGCGGATGCGCGCGTTGGCTTCCTCGTCCACGTAGAGCTGTCCGGCGATGAACAGGAAGTCGTAGCACACGCCGTGGATGCCGATGGCCGCGAAGATGAGCGGCACCTGCATCGTGAGGGCCGTGACGCTGCCGGCGAGCGCGAAATACCGCAGCGCCCACGCGAGGATGCCGATGAAGATCGTGATCTTGTAACCGAGCGACTTGAGGAACACCGGCAGCAGGAACAGGAACACGACGTCTGAGACCTGCGCGAGCGTCATCTTGGCGGCAATGCCCTCCCAGCGCAGCTCCGTGAGGTAGATGCTCATCATCACGAAATAGAAGTAGAGCGGGATGCAGATGAGGAACATGCAGGCGATGAAGATGGCAAACGGCGGCCGCTTCATCAGGGCGAGCGCATCGAGACCGAGGACCTCACCGAGCGACACGTCGGCGCCCGTCTTGGCCGGTGGCGTGTGTGGCAGCAGCAGCGCGTACAGGCCGAACACGATCGACGACGCCCCCGCGATGTAGAACTGCAGCGCGCGCTGCTCGGCGGCCAGCAGGCTGAGCACGACGCCGGCGGCGAACCAGCCGACGGCCGAGAGCACCTTGACGCGCGGGAAGTCGCGGCCCGGATCGGCCAGGTGGTGCATCGAGAGCGAGTTGCCGAGCGCCAGGGTCGGCACGTAGAGCGCGCAGTAGAGAATCAGCGTCGGGTAGAACGAGGCGAACGTCCGCATCTGCGGCAGCAGGCACAGCACCACCCCGCCCAGCAGGCCGAACACCGCCAACAGCTTCTCGGAGGCGAAGTACCGGTCGGCCACCAACCCCACGAAGAACGGCGAGATCATCGCGCCGATGGCGAACGCGCCGTAGGCCAGTCCCACCTGCCCGCCGTCGAACCCGAGCGTGTTGGCCAGGTACGTGCCCATGCTCGCGTACCACGAACCCCAGATGAAGTACTGCAGGAACATGAACGCCGACAGAATCACCTTGAGCCTGGCCTGGGTCATGCACACTCCTCGCGATGGCGCCCCACGCCGCCGCGCGGAGGTGCGCGGCAGCGGTGCGCCTGCCGGGTGGCGCCAGCATAGCGGCAAAGCGAGGTGAGGCGCGGCGGTCGCCACTTCCGCTATACTCTGCCGCCATGCGCGGCGTCGAGTGGATCATCGATGCGCAGGGATGCGATCCCGACGCCCTGCGCGACGTCGCGTGCCTGCGGGCCCTGTTCGACACCCTGATTGCCGATCTCCGCCTGACGCCCGTCGCGCCCGCGGTCTGGCACACGTTTCCCGCGCCGGGCGGCGTGACCGGCGTCGTGGTGCTCGCCGAGTCGCACCTGGCCTGTCACACCTTCCCCGAGTTCGGCTCGATCTGTCTGAACCTGTTCTGCTGCCGTCCGCGCGACGAGTTCGACGCCGCGGCCCTGCTGGCCGCGCACCTCGGCGCGCGCGAGACGACGGTGCGCCGCGTGGACCGCCGCTATGCGCCGGCCAAGGCGGTCGTGGCGTGAGGGGCCCTGCCGGACGCTGCCCGAATTGCAGCGCCCCCGTGCAGTTCCGGTGGTCGAGCGCCATCCAGACGACCTGCGACGCCTGCCGCTCGGTCATCGTCCGCCACGACGTCGACCTCGAGACGATTGGCGAGATCAGCGACCTGCCGCCCGACAGCTCGCCGATCCAGATCGGCACGACCGGACAGGTAGACGGCCGCACCTTCACCGTCATCGGCCGCATCGTCTACGCCTACGAGGACGGCGGCTGGAACGAGTGGCACCTCGTGTACGCCGACGGCACCAGCGGGTGGCTGTCGGACGCGCAGCTGGAATACGCCGTCTCGAGCCTCGTGCAGCCGAAGAAGCCGCTGCCGGCCGCCGACGAGGTCGAGCTCGATGCCCCCTACGTGTGGGGCGAGCACGAGCTGCGCGTGACGACGCTCACCACTGCGCACTACCGGGGCGTCGAGGGTGAGCTGCCCTTCGAGTTCTGGGGCAAGCACGACGTCCTGTTCGCCGACCTGCGCGGCCACGACGCCCGGTTCGGCACGATCGACTACAGCGACGGCACGCCGGTGCTCTTCATCGGCCGCTACGTCACGTTCGACGAGCTGCAGCTGAAGAACCTCCGCTCGTTCGAGGCCGAGGACCGCTCGCGGGCGATGCAGGGATTCAACTGCAGCAACTGCGGTGCGGCCGTGGAGCTGCGCGCCCTCTCGCACACCCGATCGGTGGCCTGCACGAGTTGCGGCGCCGTGCTCGATCCGCGCGACCCGAACGTGCACGTGCTGCAGGAGTCGGCCAGCCGCGTGGAGTCGCCCGAGATCCCGCTCGGCACGCGCGGCGAGTGGCACGGCCACCCCTACGACGTCATCGGCTTCCAGCGGCGGTCCATCACCGTCGACGGCGAACGGTATCCCTGGAGCGAGTACCTGCTCTTCAACCCGTACCAGGGCTTCCGGTACCTCACGGTCTACAACGGCCACTGGAACGACGTGACCACCGTGCGCGAGCTGCCGACCCGCGGCTTCGGCACGACCCGCACCAGCCTGTCGCTCGGCGACGTGGACTTCCTGCACTTCCAGCACGCGGAAGCCCGCACCGACTACGTGCTCGGCGAGTTCCCGTGGCGAGTGACGACGGGCGACGTGGTGAAGGTGGACGACTACATCAGCCCGCCGCTCATCCTCTCCAGCGAGGGCACCGGAGCGGAGCGCACGTGGTCGGTCGGACGCTACACGCCTGGCGCCGACGTCTGGCGCGCGTTCTCGTTGCCGGGCTCGCCGCCCACGCCCGAGGGCGTGTTCGCCAACCAGCCGAACCCGTTCACCGAGAAGTCGAAGGCGCTGTGGCGCGCCTTCCGCTGGCTGGCGCTCCTGCTGCTGGTGGTCTTCGTCTACCGTCAGGTGACCGGCGCCAACGCCGAGGTCTTCCGCGACCGCTACACCTACCAGCCGGGCGTCGCCGAGTCGTCGTTCGTCACCCCGACGTTCACCATCGGGTCGCCGGGGACGATCGACATCGACGTGGACGCCACGCTGAACAACTCCTGGCTCGCGTACGACATCGCGCTCATCAACCTCGACTCCGGCGAGGCCTGGAACGTCGACACCGAACTGAGCTACTACTCGGGCGTCGAGGGCGGCGAGTCGTGGTCGGAAGGCAGCCGCTCCGCGCTGAAGACGCTGCCGCGCGTGCCGGCCGGCCAGTACTACCTGCGCGTCGAGCCCGAGGGCCCGCAGGGTGGCCCGCGGGTGCCGTACACGCTGCGGGTGCGCAGTGACGTGCCGTCGATCGTGCCGTACGTGATCGCGTTCGTCCTGCTCCTCATCCGCCCGATCTGGGTGTGGTTCCGGAAGGCGAGTTTCGAGGTCAGGCGCGATGCCGAGGGTGACTACGGCTCGAGTTCCGACGACGAGGACGACGATGACGACGAGTAGCGGGAGGCTGGCATGCGACGCGCTCTGATCTACCTGCTGTTCGGCTTGACGACCACGGGCTGGGCCGCGTACGTGGACCGCTCCGGTGGCATGCTGACGTCCGCCGAACGCCTCACCAACGTGCCGCGCTCGATCCGCGACAACCCCGGAGCCTACCGCTCGCTGTACAGCGGCGGCACCCGTACATTCGGAGGGAAGTGACCGATGGAAGCCACGCTCCTCAGCAACGTCGTCGCCGCGGTCGTGTTCGCGGTGCTCGGCATCGTCGTGTTCTTCGGGGCGTTCTTCGTCCTCGATCGCCTCACGCCCTACACGCTGTGGCGGGAGATCATCGAGGAGCACAACACGGCCCTGGCGGTCCTCATCGGCGCCGTCGCCCTGGGCATGTCGCTCATCATCGCCGCCGCGATCCACTAGGCACGGAGCGCACCGCTCCGTCCGCGCCTCGTCCCTGTCGCGTCCCTCCGGGCGCGCCTTCCGGACCTGCCCGATGCGCGTCGGTCATGTCCGGACCGACGCTCCCCTGATGACTGCCGCTCTTCTCACCACCGTCCTGCTCATCGCGGCCTGCGGGCTCATCTACGAGCTCGTGGCCGGCGCGCTGGCCAGCTACCTGCTCGGCGACAGCGTCACGCAGTTCTCGACCGTCATCGGCACCTACCTGTTCGCGATGGGCGTGGGGTCGTGGCTCTCGCGCTTCATCGGTCGGGGGCTCGCCGCGCGCTTCATCCTGATCGAGATCATCGTCGGCGTGGTGGGCGGATTCTCGTCGGCGATCCTGTTCCTCGCCTTCGCCTACACCGATGCGTTCCGCCTGCTGCTCTACGTCCTCGTCTTCCTCGTGGGCACGCTGGTCGGCCTGGAGATTCCGCTCCTGATGCGCCTGCTGCGCGACCGCTTCCAGTTCAAGGACGTCGTCGCCCACGTGCTCACCTTCGACTACCTCGGCGCGCTCGGCGCGTCGCTGCTGTTCCCGATCGTCCTCGTGCCGAAGCTCGGGCTGGTGCGCGCGCCCATGCTGTTCGGAGCCATCAACGTCGGCGTGGCCCTGTGGACCACGGTGGTGCTGCGCGATGCGCTCGGCGCCAGGACGAAGCAGTGGCTGCAGGCCACCTGCGTGGCGGCGCTCGTCCTGCTCGGCGTCGGGCTCTGGCGGGCCAACGACGTGCTGGACCTCGCCGAGACCAACATCTACGCCGACGAAATCGTGCTGGCGCGGACGACGCCCTACCAGCGCATCGTCCTGACGGCGTGGAAGAACGACCTGCGGCTGTTCCTCAACGCCAACCTCCAGTTCAGCTCGCGTGACGAGTACCGGTATCACGAGGCGCTCGTGCACCCGGGCCTCGCAGCGCTCCCTGAGGCGCGCCGCGTGCTGATCCTCGGCGGCGGCGACGGCCTCGCACTGCGCGAGGTACTCAGGTATCCGGGGGTCCGCGAGGTGACGCTCGTGGATCTCGACCCGGAGATGACACACCTCTTCTCCACCCATCCCGACCTGCGCCGCCTGAACGCCGATGCGCTGCTCGACCCGCGCGTCACCGTCGTGAACGCCGACGCCTTCACCTGGCTCGACACGCCGGGCGCGCCGTTCGACTTCGCGGTCGTGGACTTCCCCGACCCGTCGAACTTCTCGCTCGGCAAGCTGTACACGACGACGTTCTACCGGATGCTGCTGCAGCGACTGACGCCCGACGCGACGTTCGTGGTGCAGTCCACGTCGCCGTTGTTCGCCCGGCAGGCGTACTGGTGCATCGTCACCACCATCGAGGCCGCCGGTCTGACCGTCGCGCCCTACCACGTGTACGTGCCGTCGTTCGGCGAGTGGGGGTTCGTGCTCGCCGGTCGGCAGCGCCCCGCGGTGCCGGCCACCCTGCCGGCCGGCCTGCGGTTCCTCGACCTCGCGTCGCTGCCCGAGATCTTCGACTTCCCTCTGGACATGGCCCGCCTGCCGGTGGAGCCCAATCGCCTGCACACCCAGGCGCTCGTGCGCTACTACGAGCGCGAGTGGAATGAGATCAACAGGTAAGAGCCGGGTGCCGGGTATCGGGTATCGGGTATCGGGTACCGGGTACCGGGAGCAGGTAGGGACCGCTCGCCGAGCGGTCCGTCGCCCGCGATTTCGCCACACCGCGTCTCCCCCACGCGACGTGTGCGAGGGCCAGCGATGACGGACGACCGTCGGTCACCCTCGCCGCCCTCGCTCACGCGCCGCACGTTCCTGTCGGCGGCGCTCGTCGGGCTCACGCAGAAGGCGGGGCGCCCGATCGCCGGCGGGTTCGTGAACGAGTCGCACGTGGCCGGGCATCGCCTCCGCGATCGGGTGGCGCCTCCGGCACCGCGTTCGAGCCAGCGTGCGACCGTCGTCATCGTTGGCGGGGGCATTGCCGGGCTGTCGGCGGCGTGGCGGTTGCGCAAGCGCGGAATCGACGACTTCGTCGTCCTCGAGATGGAGCCCGAGGCCGGCGGCAACTCCCGGTTCGGCGAGAACGAGGTCTCGGCCTATCCGTGGGGCGCGCACTACGTGCCCGTTCCAGGCCGCGCCGCGGGGCTGGTCCGCGAACTGTTCACCGACCTCGGGGTCTTCGACGGGACGACCTGGGACGAGCGACACCTGGTGCACGCGCCCGACGAGCGCCTGTTCATCCACGGCCGCTGGCAGGAGGGGCTCGAGCCGCAGGTCGGCCCCACGCGGCGCGACCGCGACCAGTTCGCGCGGTTTGCCGATCGCGCCGAGGCGCTGCGCGTGTCGGGCCGCTTCACCATTCCGATGGCCGTGGGCACGGACCTCGCGCGCCCGCCTGCCGAGGATCGCCTGTCGATGGCCGCGTGGCTCGAGCGCGAAGGGTTCGACTCGCCGTACCTGCGGTGGATGGTGGACTACGCGTGCCGCGACGACTACGGCGGCCTGGCGAGCGACGTGTCGGCGTGGGCCGGCCTCCTGTACTACGCCGCCCGCGACGCAGAGGACACCGGTCCGCTCACCTGGCCCGAGGGCAACGGGTGGATCGTCCGGCGGTTGCTGCAGCAACTGGGTGGGCGCGTGCGCACCGGCCAGATGACGTGGCGCGTGGCGCGGGCGGGGCGCGCGTGGCAGGTGGTCACGAGCGACACCACCTGGACGGCCGACGTGGTGATCGTGGCCGCGCCGCTGCACGTGGCCACCCGGATCGTCGAGGGCGCGCCGCAGGCCACGGTCACCTCGTCGCCCTGGGTCACCGCCAACCTCACGCTGGAGCGCTGGCCGCGCGAACGAGGCTTCCCCGTCGCCTGGGACAACGTGCTCTTCGACTCGCCTTCGCTCGGCTACGTCGTGGCGACGCACCAGCACCTGCGGCGACACGTGCCGAAGACCGTGTGGACGTACTACTGGGCCCTCGCGAGCCAACCAGCCTCCGAGGCCCGACGCTGGCTGCTGGCGCAGACGTGGGAGGCGCTGCGCGACCGCATCCTCGACGACCTGGCACGCGCGCATCCCGACATCCGCGCGTGCGTCTCCCGCGTGGACGTCATGCGTTTCGGCCATGCCATGGTGCGGCCCACGCCGGGACTCCTGTCGGACCCGCGCTGGCACGCCCTGCACGGCGGCCTCGACCGCCTCTTTTTCGCGCACTCCGACCTGAGCGCGTTGCCCCTGTTCGAAGAGGCACAGTATCGCGGCGTGCTGGCGGCCGACCGTGCGCTCGCCGTCCTCGCTGGTAGGGACCGCTCTCCGAGCGGTAGGCCGCGAGGTCGGTAGGGCCGGCAGGGACGCAGGCGCCAACTGGCTGATCGAGCGCCAGTTAGACGCCCTGACAGAACTATTACAGTACGCCGGGCGCGCCAATGGCATCGTACGGAGGCAATGAGCGCACCCGTCAAGGTTTCCTCCCTCTACGGCCGGAAGGCCGCGCAAGGCCAGGGCATCAACTGGATCACGGTCATCGCGATGACCGCGTTCCACATCGGTGCCGTGGCGGCACTCTTCTACATCGACTACGGCGCCATCCTGGCGGCGGTCGTGATGTGGTTCGTGGCCGGCAGCCTGGGCATCGGCATGGCGTACCACCGGCTGCTCACGCACCGCGGGTACAAGACCTACAAGTGGGTCGAGTACTTCCTGACCATCTGCGGCACCCTCGCGCTCGAGGGCGGGCCGATCTTCTGGGTGGCGACGCACCGCATCCACCACCAGCACTCCGACCACGAGGGCGACCCGCACTCGCCGCGCGAAGGCACGTTCTGGGCCCACATGGGCTGGATCTTCATGGGCAAGGCGATGCACCACGACACCGCCGTGCTCCGCCGCTACGTGCCCGACCTGAGCAAGGATCCCGTGCATGTGTGGCTCACCAACTGGCACTGGGTGCCGCAGGTGGTCGTCGGCCTCGCGTTCCTTGCGTTCGGCGGCCTTCCCTACGTGCTGTGGGCGGTGTTCTTCCGCACGACGTACGGCCTGCACGCGACCTGGCTCGTGAACTCGGCGACGCACCTCTGGGGCTCGCGGCGGTTCAAGACGAAGGACGACTCGACCAACCTGTGGTGGGTGGCCCTGCTCACGTTCGGCGAGGGTTGGCACAACAACCACCACGCGCACCCCGTGTCGGCCCGTCATGGCCTGGCGTGGTACGAGCTCGACATCAACTACATCAACATCTCGGTCCTGCGGATGCTGGGCCTGGCCTGGGACGTGAAGACCGCGCGCCTCGAGCACGTGCACCGCATGCCGCAGCAGACCGACGACGCGGTCGACATCACCGCCGCCGAACCCGCACTGGATTGACCAGCGGCAGGGCGGGCCGCGGGAGAATGCCGCGATGCCGGAACCGGTAGGGACCGCTCTCCGAGCGGTCCGCCGGGCGCGGGGCCGTCGACCTGGCGGACGGCTGGGACAGCCGTCCCTACCTCGGACGTGCTCTGACGGGGGCCGTGGTGACACACGGCCTTCGAGCCGTCCCTACCGGCCCCCTTCCCCCTTCTCACGTCCCGCTCCCCGTTTCCCGGCCCCCGGTACCCGGCACCCGGTAAGATCGCCCTGTGACCCGCCGGCACGCGACGGTCGTATTCGTGGCACTGTGCGTGGTCCTGGTCGCGGCCGCGCTCAGCCTCAACATCGGCTGGATCTACGTCAGCGGGCGGCAACTCCTGCCGCTGGTGCTCGGCGTCCTGGCGTTCTCGCTCATCATCGCCGGCATCATCATCTACACGGTCTTCCTCGTGCGTGAGCTGCATCGCAACGACCAGCACGACGCGTTCATCAACGCCGTCACGCACGAGCTCAAGACCCCCATCGCCTCCATCCGCCTCTATCTCGAGACCTTGCAGGCGCGCGAGGTGACCGACGCGCAGCGCACCGAGTTCTACCGAATCATGCTCGCCGACGCCGACCGGCTGCAGCAGACGGTGGAACAGGTGCTCAAGGCCGGCATGGCCGGCCAGCGCGTGGGGCTGCACCATCGGGGGCCCGTGGACGTGGCCGCGCTGGCGTCGGAGGTGCTCGAGGTCGCGCGCCTGCGCCACCACCTGTCCGGCGAGGCCATGACCCTGTCGGTCGCCTCGTCGCACGGCGCCATCGTCAACGGCGACGCCGACCAGCTGCGCAGCGTGCTGTCGAACCTGCTCGACAACGCCGTGAAGTACTCGCGCGACCAGGTGCACGTGACCGTGGACGTGAGCACGCCGGCCGCCGACACCGTGCGCGTGCGCGTGTCGGACCGCGGGGTGGGCATTCCCCAGGCTCAACTGAAGCGCATCTTCCGCCGGTTCCACCGGTTCCAGTGGCGCGGCTCGAAGGTCAAGGGCACCGGGCTCGGCCTCTACATCGTCCGGTCCATCGTGAGGCAGCACGGCGGCCGCGTGTTCGCCGCCAGCGACGGCGAAGGGCGCGGGTCCACGTTCACCATCGAGCTGCCACGCCTGGAGCGGGCCTGACATGGCGCGCCTGCTGGTGGTCGAAGACGAGCCGCACCTGGCGATGGGCCTGCAGTTCAACCTCGAGGCCGACGGCCACGAGGTCGATGTCGTCGGCGACGGCGAGGAGGCCCTTGCCCGGCTCGAAGCGGGTCCGCCCGTCGATGCCGTCATCCTCGACGTGATGCTGCCTGGCCGCGATGGCTTCGAGGTGACACGCACGCTCCGCCAGCGGGGCGACTTCGTCCCCGTCCTCATGCTCACCGCGCGCGGGCGGTCCGAAGACGTGCTCCACGGCTTCGAGGCCGGCGTGGACGACTACCTGCCCAAGCCGTTCGAACTGGCGATCCTGCGGGCGCGGGTCCGCAGCCTGCTGCGCCGATCGGCCTGGGGGCGCACCACGCAACCGTCGGCCGAGCCGGCGGCCTCGGTCGTCACCTTCGCCGACAACTCGTTCGACCCGGCCACCCTGGAGTTGCGGGTGGGGACGCTCTCGTACCACCTCACGGCGATGGAAGCCGACCTGCTGCAGTACCTGCTGCGCAACGCGGGGAAGGTGGTCTCGCGTCGCGCCATCCTCGAGGACGTCTGGAACCTCCACGAGGACACCGACACACGCGCCATCGACAACTTCATCGTGCGCCTGCGACGCTTCCTGAACGAGGACCCGGCCACGCCCCGCCACGTGCTCACCGTGCGGGGCATCGGCTACCGGTTCATCGCCGAACCCGGTGACCAGCCGCCGCCGGCGCCGCGGAGCCAGGGACGCGGACCGGGCCCGGAGAGGTGACGGACACGCCCGGTTGCGGTATCTTCGAGGGCTGGTGTCTGCCCTCACGACTCTTCCGACCGCCGACCTCTCCGCCTTCCACGACCAGATCCAGCGCCGCTACGAGGCGTTCCGCCAGCGCGGGCTGAAGCTCGACCTGACGCGGGGCAAGCCCTCGAGCGAGCAGCTCGACCTGTCCAGCGGACTGCTCGGACTGCCTGGCGAGGGCGACTTCCTCGCTGCCGACGGCACCGACACGCGCAACTACGGCGTGCTCCAGGGCCTGCCGGAACTGCGCGCGCTCCTGGCGCCGCTGTTCGGCGCGACGCCTGCGCAGGTCGTCATCGGCGACAACTCGAGCCTCGCGCTCATGCACGACGCCGTCGCCTACAGCCTGCTGCTCGGCACGGTCGGCAGCGAGCGCCCGTGGGGACGCGAGCCGCGCGTGGCGTTCCTCTGCCCGGTCCCCGGATACGACCGGCACTTCGCCATCTGCCAGGACTTCGGCATCGAGATGATCCCGGTGGCGCTCGGCGCCGACGGTCCCGACATGGACGAAGTCGAGCGGCTCGTCGCCGCCGACCCCGCCATCAAGGGCATGTGGTGCGTGCCCAAGTACAGCAACCCCTCAGGCGCCGTCTACAGCGACACGGTCGTCGATCGCCTCGCGGCCATGACGACCGCTGCGCCCGACTTCCGGATCTTCTGGGACAACGCCTACGCGGTGCACCACCTCACGGAGGAACGGGTCGAGATCCCGAGCCTCATCGACGCCTGCGCCCGCCATGGGCATCCGAACCGTCCGTTCGTGTTCGGGTCGACCTCCAAGATCACGCTCGCCGGCGCCGGCGTGGCGCTGTTTGCCAGCTCGCCCGACAACGTGAAGTGGATGCTCGGGCGGATGGGCAAGCGCACGATCGGCAGTGACAAGGTCAATCAGCTCCGCCACGTGCGCTTCCTGAAGGACACCGACGGCCTGCTGGCGCTGATGGATCGGCACCGCGCCATCCTCGCCCCCAAGTTCGCCGCCGTGGCCGACACGTTCCAGGCCCATCTCGGCGGCACGGGCGTGGCGTCGTGGCTGGTGCCCAAGGGCGGCTACTTCATCGGCCTCGACGTCCTCGACGGGTGCGCGAAGGCCCTGGTCCGCGCCGCGAAGGACGCCGGCATCGAACTGACGCCGGCCGGCGCGACCCACCCGCTCGGTCAGGACCCGCACGACCGCACGGTGCGCATCGCTCCCTCGTTCCCCGACCTCGCCACCGTCACCGTGGCGGCCGAGGGCGTGGCGCTCAGCGTGCTGCTGGTGACCACCGCTGCCCTGCTGCGGCAGCGGGGCGCAACGGCCGGCGCGTAGCCGCCCGTTCGGCGCCGCTCCCTCCGTCGTTCGATCTGGAGACCCCGGAATACTCCGGGGCTCCGTCGTTCGACACACGGGGCGAGCAGCCATCCCTTCCCTGACGCGCCTCAGGGGAGGGGACCATGCACACGTCACGCACGACACGCCCACGACAGGGGGCCAGTGGTCGACAGGGCTTCACACTGATCGAACTGCTGGTCGTGATCGCGATCATCGCGATCCTGATCGGGCTCCTGCTGCCCGCAGTCCAGAAGGTGCGCGAGGCGTCTGCGCGCTCCCAGTGCCAGAACAACCTCAAGCAGATCGGCCTGGCGATTCACAGCTATCACGACACCGCAGGTGCGCTGCCCGACAGCCTCGCGCAGATCATCGACACGGCCAACGCCGGCGGGGCGGCCCTGCCGGCCGATGGCGCGGCCGATGGCTACAAGTTCGTCCTCTGGCGGGCCACGCGCGATGCGATCGCGATCCTGGCCGAGCCCATGCCCGGCATCACGGGCGACGACAGCTTCGTGCTCGAGATGGCGCTGCGCGAGGGGCGACTCGTCGCCTCCGACATCCGCTCGTTCCCCACACCCGGTGCCGCACAGGGGCGCGATCGGATGCGCTCGCAGATCGCCCGTGCGCACGCGATCGCGGTCGGCTCGATGCTCCAGTTGCTGCCCTACGTCGAGCAGCAGGACCTGGCTGACGCACTACCCCGGACGCTGCGCCACCCGCCGGCCGACACCGAGCAGGCGTTGCAGTCGCTCGCCGACCCGCGCGGCGGATTCTCCCTCGCCGGGTTGCAGCAGGCCTGCGACGGCTCCGTGAAGCTGTTCTGCGACGGGTCGGTGCGGCCGATCTTCACGCGCTTGGTCGAGGACGTGCTGCGGTCCATGCAGGTGGGCGCCTACGGCGAGCAGTGGACGAACCTGCCGGCCGTGCAGATGCCGGCCTCGCCGGCCCACCCGGGCCTCTTCACGTTCGGGGGCCTGATGGACACGATCGGCGAAGTGGTGCCCGACAAGACGCTGCGCAAGGAGTTGCAGGACCTCGCACGCCAGGCGGCCGCCGCGGCGCGGCGCGGGAACCAGGAGGAGAAGGCGCGGCACCTCAACCTGATGGTCGCGCGGATCAGCCAGGGCTACGCGATCCTGCTGCCGGCCGTACAGGCCGATGCGCTGCTCCTCATGATCAAGGCGCTCTGACGCGTCAGGGGGCGCACGAACCGACGAGCCGGGCGGTCTCTTCGAACCACGCACGGTCGGAGGCCGAGCGCGTCGCCATCTCCTCCACGGTCGCGAGGAGGGCACGGGAGCGGGCCTGCCGTGCGCAGGCCCGAGCTCTGTCGCCTTCGCGCAGCGCCAGGCGAGCCTCGACGCCGAGCAGGCGCGCGAGGTCGTAGTGATACTGGCGATCGGCCTGGAGGCCCTCGTCGGCCGCGGCTGCGGCATGGGCGCGCGCCACGTAGCCACGCGCCGTCGCCATGCTGCCCTGCTGGACGTGCGACTGGGCGACACGGGCCAACGAACGTACCAGGGCCAGGCGCATCGACCGATCCTTCGGGTCGGTGGCCAGCATGCGCTCACGCTGGACGACGCTGCGGTCGTAGAACGCGAACGCCTCCACGGGCTGTCCGGCGCGTAGCAGCCCGGCGCCCATGTTGGCCAGGTCGATGGCGACGTCGAATTGCGCCTGGCGGCTGTCGGGCTCGGCGGCAAGCCGACGTTCGTCGAGCTCGAGCGCGCGCCGGTAGCGCCCGAGGCCGTCCTCCAGTCGCCCCTGATCGATCAGGATGCGCCCGTAGTACTTGTCCACCAGCGCCACGTTGCGCATGCGATCGCGGTCGTGGGGCCTGGCCTTCCACAGTCCCTCGAAGAGACGGCTCGCCTCCTCCCAGTGCGGGACGGCCTCCGCATCGGGCCGGGCAGTGGCGGCGTTGAAGTGCGCGCTCGCGAGCGTCCGGCGCAGTTCCTCGTCGTCGGGACTGCGCGCGGCAAGCGCCCTCGCCTCGTCGAGGGCACGGTCGGCGGCCGCGCGCGACTCGTCGTGTCGGCCGAGTGCGCCCTCCACCGACGCGAGGAGCCGCAGCGTGTGCACGGCTTCGAGGCTCGCGTCGCGCCAGACGGCAGACTCGCGCAGCGGGCGCAGCATCTCCAGGGCGCGCGTGAGCTGCACGCGTGCGGCCTGGTAGTCGCCGAGATTGGCCACCGTGGGATCGCCCAGCGCACGTGCGACCTGCTTGTAGCCGCGCGCCAGATCGAGCTGCAGCGACGGATCGCCCCCCTCCTGTGCGAGCCGGTCGAGGTACCCGAGGGCCTCGCTCACGATGAGTCGACGCGCCTCGGTCGTGCCCGGCACGCGGGCCACCGCGTCGTGCACCCGAAACACCATCGCGTTGGCGAGCTGGCGCACGTCGTCGAACCGTGCCTCGGCTCGGCCCCTGGCCTCGAGCGCGACCTGCCGCTGCCAGAGCGCCAGCCCCATTGCCACTGCGACGCCGATCGCGCCGACGACGACAGCCGCGACGACGGCCCGGTGGCGTGCGGCAGCCTTGCGCAGCACGTACCAGACCGTCGGCTCGCGGGCCACGACGGGCGCCCCGCCCAGGAACCTCGCGACATCGTCCGAGAGCTCCTCCGCAGAGCCGTAGCGCTCGGCGGGATCGACGTGCATCGCCTTCTGCACGATGGCGTCGAGGTCGCCGCGCAGGCGCGTCGCGGGGAAGGGCACGCGGTCGGTGACGGCGGCGCTCACGCGCCGCGTGGGCCCGTGCAGGACCCGTTCGAGCAGGACGTCGAGCGTGACGCCGGTGGTCTCGTACGGCCGCCTGCCGGCGAGGATCTCGAAGAGCAGCACGCCGAGCGAGTAGATGTCTCCCGCGGTCGTCACGGGCAGCCCCCGCAACTGCTCCGGGCTCGCGTAGTCGGGCGTGAGCGGCCCACGGCCCAGCGCCGTCAGCGTGGGGTCGCCGCCGGGGTCGGCGTCGAGCAGCTTGGCGATGCCGAAGTCGAGCACCTTCGGCACGCCATCCGGGGTCACGAGGATGTTGGCCGGCTTCAGGTCGCGATGGACGATGCCGTGCTGGTGCGCGGCGTGCACCGCGCTGCACACCTGGCGGAACATCCGGAGCCGTCGTTCGAGCGTCGCCTCGCGCGCCTGCAACCAGTCGGTGATGCGCTCGCCATCCACGTGCTCCATCACGAGGTAGGCCTGACCGGCGTCTGTCGTCCCGCCGTCGATCAGCGTCACGATGTGGGGATGGTGGAGCGAGGCGAGCACCTGGCGCTCGACCTGGACGCGGCGGGCGACCTCGGGGTCCGAGAGCGCCGCACGCGTGACCTTCACCGCGACCTCGTGCGCGAACGAGCCGTCGGCACGCGTGCCGAGGTACACCGACCCCATGCCGCCGTGGCCCAGTTCCCGCACGAGTCGATACGCGCCGATGCGCGCGCCCACGCCGAGTGCCGGGGGCCCGACCGCCTCGGATGCCGGAGGAGGAGCCGTGGCGGGTGGTTCGAGGAAGTCGTGGCTGGACTCGTGCGCTTCGAGCAGCGAGGCCAGTTCGGCACGCAGGGCCGGGTGCCCGGCGCACGCCGCCTCGATCCACGCCGCCCGCTCGGAGGGTGGAATCTCGAGCGCGGCCTGGAACAGCGCGTCGACCCGTGCCCAGTCGGTCTCGCTCATGAGCCGCTGCCCGATGCCGCTCCACCGGCGGTGAGTTCGCGGTACAGCCACGCGCGGGCAAACGCCCAGTGGCGCTTCACGGTGGCCGGCGAGCTCTCGAGCACCGCCGCCGTCTCCTCGATCGAGAGACCCGCGAAGTACCGCAACTCCACCACGCGCGCCTTGTCGGGCGCGAAGGTCGCCAGGGCGCGCAATGCGTCGTCTAGCCGCTCGTGGTCGAGGTCCCACGAGGCGTCGGGCAGGGCCAGTTGATCGAGATCGACGCGAACCACGTCGGGACCGCCGCGCTTGAGGGCGCGCCGCTGCCGTGCATGATCCACGAGGATGCGGCGCATGGCCGAGGCTGCCGCGCCGTAGAAGTGCCGGCGACTGGAGAGCCGCAGGTCGCGCAGGCCCGCGAAGCGCAGGTAGAGCTCGTTGACCAGCGCCGTGGGCTGCAGCGTGTGGTCGGTGCGTTCGTGCCTGAGGACACCGTCGGCCATGCGGCGCAGCTCCCCGTACACCAGCGCGAGCAGTTCCTGCATCGCGGCGGCGTCGCCTGCGTTCCAGCGATCCAGCAGTCTGGTGACGTCCGACATCCGTGGCGTGAACCGCCGCGATTCTAGCTCAGGGATTCAGTGGTAGGGACGGCTCTCCGAGCCGTCCGCTCTCGGGTTGGGGAGGGACAGCCGTCCCTACCGAATGTCGGACGGCCGTCCGCCACAGCCCTTCAACTCGACGGGACCCGGGGGAACTCGGTGATGCGGATGTTCGTGCAGCCGTAGGGAATCAGCGTGACGGTCTCGACCGGCTCGGTGGTGATCGGTCGGGTCGGGTCTGCCAGCCTCCGCTCGGGAACGGAGAACTCGCCCGCCCAGCCGCGGCTCATCTTCCACTCGGGAATGCGACGGGCCCGGGCGGTCGCCACGGTCCCGGCCCCCTCGGGCGAGAACGGTCGCGCGCCCACCGGCCGCTCCTCGAACGCCACGGCAGCTTCTGTCCCGCGGTCGTCGATCACGAGCCCGTAGTTCCACGGCGTCGTCGGGCGCACCTCGAAGTCGCCGTGTGGCAGTTCACGGTGAGGCTTGTCGGCGTTGACGCGCCTCCACTCCTCGCCGATCCGCAGGGCGTACACGAGCGGCCCACGTTCGACGGCCACGGCGTCGTGATGCCGCGCCGACACCACCGGACGCATCGGGAAGCGCAGCCGCACGGTGGTCGGTCCGCGCCACACACGCTCCAACCGATGCAGCGTTCCCGGCGACATCGGCGCGACGGCATCGTCGCCCACCTGCACGGTGGCTCCCACGGCCCACGAGGGCACGCGCAGCCACAGCGGGAACCGATGCGGCCGCGTGGCCTCGACACGGATCGCGATCGTCTCGCGGAACGGGTAGTCCGTCTCGACAGACACCGTGACGGGCACGTCGGCCAGCGTGGCGCGGACCTCGCAGGGCGCCCAGGCGGCTGCGACGAGTCCGCCATCGGGACTCCGCATCCACAGGTGCGCCACGAACTTCGGCCAGCCCTGGTGCATGTTGGCGGTGCAGCAGCCGTAGTTCGGCTCGAGACCGAACAGGTTCGACTCGGGACCGTTGGTGGACCAGGCGTGTTCCGGGTTGATCGTGCACTGCACCTGGTTCACCTGCTGGTCGTACTGGTGCGACCAGGCGTCTGGTGCGATGGCCGCGGGCAGCGCGTTGAACGCCACACGCTCCAGCCGATCGGCGAACGCGACGTCGCCGAACGCCGCAAACAGGTGCTCGAGCGAGTACATGAACTCGACGACGGCGCACAGCTCGGTGCCCTGCAGGGGATTGCGACCCGCCAGGCACTCGTCGCCCGAGAACATGCCGGTCACCTGTCCATGATGGCGGTCCAGTGTCGCCAGCATCTCGGTCGCGAGCGCGCGATCGCGCGGCCGCCGATCGAGTCGCCACAGCAGCGCCCCGACCTTGGCCGCCATGGCCACGTTGACGACGTGGGTCGTCCACTTCCAGAGGCCCCGCCGCGGCGTGGGGATCGAGAAGTGCTCGGAGGCGAACACACGGGCGTAGTCCACGCCCTGCGATCGCAGCCGGCGCGCGAGGTCGATCAACCAGGCCTCGCGTGTGTGCTCCCAGGCATGGAAGATGGGAACGAGGCCCTCGAACCACCGGAACCGGCCCCAATCGTAGAGGGGCGTCCGCTCGAGACCCGAGCCGAGCGCCCGCAGGCTGCGCAGCACGGCGTCGAGCGCACGGGCATCGCCAGTGGCCTCGTGGTACTGCGCCAGCACCTTGGTGGCCAGCAGGATCGCCCACAGGTCGTACCGCTTCGACACCGCGTCCACGGGGTATGGCGCGAACCACCCGTCGGCACGCTGGTGGCTCACGATGTGGTCCACGTATCGCGTGATGCGTGCCTTCATCGCCGCGTGATCGAGCTGCCAGGCGAGCGGGATGGCGCCGTCCAGCCAGTACGGTGCGCGTTCCCATCCCTCGGCATCGCCGCCGAACCACTGACTGCGCGCCACGTCAGGCCAGAACTCGTCGAGATGACCGGTCAGGCCATCGGCCTGAATCTGGAGCTGGCGGCGCAGCCAGCCCGAGGGCCGGATCTGTCCCACGGGCAAGGGTCTGAAGTGCGGTGCATGCGCATCGGCGCCAGTCGGCAGGGACTGCGTCGATGCGCCACCCTGTGCGACCGCATCGAGCGCAGGCGCGGCCGTCACGCCCGCCGACAGGCCAGCCAGGAACGTCCGTCGGTCCATTTGGAACCTCACTTCAGCAATTCAGAATTCAAAGTTCACAATGAAGATCGGGTCGCTACGTCGATGCGGCGCGACGTCGATGCGACCCCGGTGCTGCCGAAACCCCTTCATTTTGAATGTTGAATTCTGAATTACTGAGCTGTCCATCCGCCGTCGATCGGAATCGCCGCGCCGGTGACGAATGACGAGGCCTCCGACGCCAGGAAGAGCAGCAGGCCCTTGATCTCGTGCAGTTCGCCCCATCGGCCGACCGGCAGCTTGGCGACGAACGCCGCGTACTTCTCGGGGTCGTCGAGCAGCTGTCGGTTCATCTCCGTGCCGAACGGACCCGGGCAGATGGCATTGACCGTGACGCCCGACGAGGCCCACTCGAGCGCGAGCACGCGCGTGAGCCCCAGCAGCCCCGCCTTCGACGAGGCGTAGGGCGCCCGCCCGGGCAGGGCGATGGTGCCGAGCATCGACGACAGGTTCACCACGCGGCCCCACCCACGCGCGCACATCGCAGGTCCGAACCCGCGCGCCACGAGGAACGGCGCCTTGAGGTTGGCGTCGACGACGGTGTCCCAGTCGGCCTCGGACAGGTCGCCGACGTTGCCGCGGATGTTGACGCCGGCGTTGTTCACGAGGATGTCCACGTGACCGAACGACTCGCCCGTCTCGCGCACGAGCCGCGCCACATCGTCTGTCGTGGTGATCTCGGCGCCAAGACCGACCACACGTGCGCCGGTGGCGGCGGCCAGTCCGGTGGCGGCCTGGCGCGCCGAATCGGCGGTGCGACTGGTGATGCAGACCGAGGCGCCAGCCTCGGCGAGGGCTTCGGCCATCACGAGACCAAGGCCCCGCGCCCCTCCGGTCACGAGTGCGGAGCGGCCGTCGAGGCGGAACAGGTCGAACACATGCGGGCGACGATCGGTCACGTCAGTCGATCTCCAGTTTCAACGTCTCGCGCGCGTAGGCGACCGACGCGCGCACGTTCTCGTCTTCGGCGGCAACCTGCGCCTCGGGCGTCAGACCCGTGATGCGCGGCAGCGGACGGTCCCAGGCGTTGGCGAGCACCCTGGTCTCGAAGGCCTGCACGCGTGCCGGCGCACGCGCGGCCGCATCGAACGCCACCCAGTACCTGTCGGTGCGGTACGGCACCTGGAGGGGATCGCGCGTGATCATCTCGAGGCACAGCCTGGCCTCCGGTCTCGCTCGCCGAATCGTGTCCACATAGCGAGCCAACGGCAGCAGGCCCTGCCCGAGCGGCACCTCCGACAGCTCGAAGCCCGTGGCGGTCGGACGGACGGCCATGTCCTTGAGGTGCGTCGTCACGGCGAACGGCGCCAGCTGCGCGATCGTCTCGTCGGGATCCTCGAGCATCGCGAGGTTGTTGCCGAAGTCCACGCAGGCCCCCACATATGGGCTGTCGATCGCCCGCAACAGTGCGGCGAGCTCGGGCGCCAGCCAGTCCTTGTGGTTCTCGATGCCGATCGACAGAGCATGCCTGTCGAACTCCGGGCGCATGCGCAGCAGCGTCGAGCGCCAGCGATCGGCGAAGTCCTGCCACGCGGCCCCCGTCTCGAAGCTCTCGTACCGCCGCCCGTACAGCAACGCGACGCGCGCGCGTGATGCGCCGAGTGCCCGCGCCACGGCCACGGCGCGGGCGTACGCCTCGGGCGACTCGAGATACCGCGAGGGGATGGACACTTCGAGCGCGACGCCCACGGCCTCGAACGCCTCGCGCACGGCCGCGAGCGCTGCCGTGTCGTCCACCGGCAGTTGGGAGTAGTCGATCTGACCGCCCCGCGCACCGAAGCGTTCACAGAGCCGTCGGAACGCCTCGGGTCCAAGCGCGGCTGCCGTGCTCTTCAGGATGTCGCGGCCCTGCAGCATGCGGACCGCGAACGATGTGTAGGCCAGGTACATCGACGTGCGCCCCGCCGCGCGGATGGGCCGACGGCCCACCGGGGTCAGCGTGCTCGCCGCAAGCGCCCCGAGGAAGGCCCGGCGGCTGGTCATGCACGCCCCGTGTGGCGGCCACCGGCGCCGGCAGAGGGCACGAGGGCACGCAGTTCGGCATCCCAGGGCGCGCGATAGGCCTTGGTGAGCAGGGCCGAAGCCTCCGCGTCGTCTACCACGTCGCGCGTGTCGTCGTCCCAGCGCACGACCCGTCCGACGCGCATGGCGACGTTGGCGAGGTGGCACGCCGTGGCGGTGCGCTGCGCGCTGGCAAGGTCGGAGACCGGCTGCCGGCGTGACTTCACGCACTCGATGAAGTCCCGGACGTGTGGCACGAACTGGTCGCGCACCTGTTCGTAGCCTTCGTCCTTGATCGGCTCGGTGCGCAACGGGTGGTCGCGCGGCGGCCCCGACGAGAACGAGACCCGCGGGATCTGGTCGTCGGCGGGAATGGCGCGATCCGGCATGATCTCGAACCCCGCGCGGCCGATGGCGAGCGTGCCCTTCGTTCCCGAGATCTCCAGCCCGCGCACGCGCCCGGCCGAGACCTCCGAGTTGGACCAGGTGAGCAGGAAGCCCGGAAACTCGTAGATGGCCTCGAAGGCATCCGGCGTCTCGCCGAAGCCCGACAGCGAGCGACGCTGGGCGAACGCCGAGACTCGGGTGGGCATCGCGCCCGTCATCCACTGCACGATGTCGAGGTCGTGAGAGAGCAGGTTGGTGGTCTGTCCACCGGAGTAGTCCCAGAACCAGCGGAAGTGGTAGAGGCCGCGTGCGCGATCGAACGGCACGAACGGCGCCGGGCCCAGCCAGAGGTCCCAGGCCTCGGGGGTGAGCGGCGGCTCGTCGAGCGCCTGCGTGAAGCCGGGCACGATGTTGCGCGTGGCGCGGATGTGGACGTGCCTGACGTCGCCCAGATGGCCGGCCCGCACCAGGTCTGCCGCCCGCTTGTAGTGCCGGCCCGACCGCTGCTGCGTGCCGACCTGCACCACGCGCCGATGCGCCTCCGCCGCGGCGATCATCCACTCGCCCTCGCGCACCACGTGGGTGAGCGGCTTCTCGACGTAGACGTCCTTGCCGGCCGCGCACGCCATGACGGTCATGAGCGCGTGCCAGTGGTCGGGCGTTGAAACGACGATGGCGTCGATGTCGCGGCGATCGAGCAGGCGCCGGAAGTCCGAGACGCCGTCGGGCCGCCCCTCGGCACGGCCACGGGCCGCCTCGAGCCGCGGGGGCGAGACCTCGGCGATGGCCACGACGTCCACGTCGGGCTGGGCGGCGAAATCCAGGAGGTGGCGGGTGCCGATGAGTCCGGCGCCGATGAATCCGACCCGCACGCGGTCGCTCGCCGCGGCACGCGCGGTACGCGACGCCAGCACGCCGGCTGCCGCCATCGCCCCGAGGAACGTCCGCCGACTGGCCATTGCACGCCTCCCTGCCCGACGCCCCGTACGCCGATGGTCCCGGGCGCGGCTGCGCGCCCACGCGGCCTGGCGGTCGAGGAGTGGTCGAGGCCGTGAGGGTGACACAGCCGCCCGCGGAGCGTCAAAGCGGCGCGGGCGGCGCGTCTGGTCCCTGGCGCGGCGCGTCCGACGGCAGGCCATGCACGGCTAACCGGTCATCCATGCCGTTTCGAGATGGATGCCACACATTCACAACAAGAGTTAAATGAATGTAAAGGCTTACTCTTGAGCCCCCGCAGGCGCAACGAACGGCTCCTCGCCGTCGTCTCTGGACATAGCACGCCGCAGCGATGTGCCGGCGGGCTTTCATCCCTTACGACACGAGGAGTTCCATCATGTTCCGTCACGCCCTGATTGCCACTGCCACCGTCCTCGGCCTCGCCGCCGCCGCCTCGGCCCAGCCCCTTCCGGAGACGAAGCTCGTCGCCGGCACCATCGTGTCGGCCGATGCCGCCACGCGCACCATCGAGGTGAAGACCGGCGACCACACCCAGAGCTTCACCCTCGCCGAGGACGCCAAGCTCGAGGCGGGCAAGAAGTCCCTCCAGACCGCCGATCTGGCCAACGTCACCGGCCAGCGCGTCACCGTGTGGTACAAGGCCGACGGCGACTCGCGCGTGGCCGGCCGTGTGAAGGTCACCGAGATCAAGGGCACGGCGACCGCCAAGGCCGCCACGCAGACTGCCCCGGCGACCACCCCGGAGTAGTTGCCAGGGACGGCTCTCCGAGCCGTCCGTCACACGCGCTTCGGTAGGGACGGCTCTCCGAGCCGTCCGCCACACGCGCCTCGGTAGGGACGGCTCTCCGAGCCGTGCGTCACACGCCTCGGTAGGGACGGCTCTCCGAGCCGTCCGCTTACCGCGCGGGTTGGGTAGCGACAATTCTCCGACCCGTGCGTCACTCTCGACCCGCCAGGTGCGCGACGAGCCGCGCACGCACGGCCTCGGCTTCACCCGGGGCCCACCTGCGCAACCCTTCACCGGTCTTCATGCCGGCGTGCCCCTCCGCGAGCGCGCGATCGAGCAGGGGCGACGGCGTCTTCGCGTCGCTGAGCTCCGGGAACAGCAGCGCGTGCAGGTTTCGCGTCAGGTCGAGGCCGATCAGGTCGGCGTTCTCCATCGGCCCGAGCACGGGCAGTCGCAGTCCGAAGCTGTTCTTCGTCACCACGTCGATCGTCTCGACGTCGCACACGCCCGCCTCGACCAGCGCGAACGCCTCGCGCCACAGCGCGTGGATCAGGCGATTGCCGATGAAGCCCGTCACGTCGCGCTTGACGAGCACGGGCTGCTTGCCGAGCGCCCCCAGCAACGCCATCGCCCCCTCGGCCACCGCATCGGTGGTGAACGGCGACCGCACCACCTCGACCAGCGGCATCAGGTACGGCGGATTCCACCAGTGCATGCCGACGAGGCGCCCTCTCGCATCGTCGTCGAGCCGCTCGCCCAGTCGCGTGATCGGGATGCAGGACGTGTTGCTCGCCAGCACGGCGTGCGGCGGCGCGCTCGCCGCCACCTGCGCGAAGAGCTCCTGCTTCACCGCCACGACCTCGACGACCGACTCGATGACGAGATCGGCCTTGCCGACGGCTTCGACGAGGGCCGGCGTCGTGTGCACGCGCGACACGATCGGTGCGGGCTCGACCCCGAGTTCCGAGAGATTGCGACTGATGCGGGCCGCGACGCTGTCGAGCGCGTCGGGATCGGTGTCGGTGACGACGACGGGCACGCCAGCGCGGGCAAACACCTGCGCGATGCCGTGCCCCATGAGGCCGGCGCCAATCACGGCGACGAGACGAGGATGCATAAGGCTCAGGGCTCAGGGCTCAGGGCTCAGCGGGCCGACGCACGCCACCGGGCGAGTGCCGCGGCCAGTCGCGTGCGCGTCGATCGGTGCTTCGGGTCGTCGGCGAGGTTGTGGACCTCACCGGGGTCGCGGCGAAGGTCGAACAGCTGCCGGTGGTCGTACTCCGGCCATTCGACGTACTTCCAGTCGCGCCGCACCACGGCCACCGACGAGGGGATGCGCGCGCGGCTCGTGATGGTCGGGTGCTCGTAGAAGAACTCGTCGCGCCACGCAGGCGCGCGCGAGTGGAGGTAGAGCGGCGCAAGGTTGCGGCCCTGCATCCGGTCGGGCAGGGGCAGGCCGGCCGCTGCGACGATGGTCGGCGCGACGTCGAGATTGAGCGCGAACTCCTGCCGCACACGGCCGCGCCGAGCTGGCGACAGGCGTGGGTCGCGCACGACGAGCGGCACGCGAAGGGCCTCCTCGTACGGATACCACTTGTCGGCGAGGCCACGGTCGGCGTGGAAGTATCCGTTGTCGCCCACCACGACAATCAGCGTCTGCTCGTAGACACCCTGGGCCTTCAGCTCGTCCACCATGCGCCCAATCGCCTCGTCGACTTCCGTGATGAGGCGGAAGTAGCGGGTCATGTACGCCTGGTAGCTCTCTGCCGTGTCGAAGCGCCAGTGGTAGCGGACACGACCCTCGTTGGCTTCGTTGGCGAGAAACGGGGGCAGCGCCTCGCGGTAGGCCGGTGCGCCGCGTGCGGGCGGCGGAATCGTGGCGCCGGCATACGCGGCGGCACTCCAGTCCTGGGGCAGGTACTGCTCGGGCGCACCATCCTCGGCGTGCGGAGCGAAGAAGCCGACGGTGAGCACGAATGGGCGTCCCTGCGGCCTCGTGCGCAGGAAGTCGAGCGCGTCACGTGCGTTCTTCTCCGTCACGTGCACGCGACTGCCGTCGGGCTCCGTGATCCAGTGCCTGCCGTGGTAGGCGCGCGCGACGTCGTAGTCCTCCGCACGGGGCCGCCCGACATCGTACTTGCCCACGTGGCCGGTCCAGTAGCCGGCCGCGCGCAGCGTGCCGGGATAGGTGTGCGCGAAGGCCTCCGGCGACAGCGGCACGCCGAAGGCCGTGATGCCGTGCCGCGACATGTACTGGCCGGTCAGCAGGGTGGCCCGGCTCACCATGCAGATCGACGTCGTGACACGAGCCTGTTCGAACCGCACACCCTCGGCGGCCAGCCTGTCGATGCGTGGCGTGCGCACCACGGGGTGGCCGGCGGCACCGAGCGAATCCCAGCGGATGTCGTCGATGACCAGCAGCAGGACGTTCAACGGCCCCTGTGGGCTCTGTGCGGCCGCCGGGCTATGGCCGGGCACACACGCGAGGCACGCGATGAGCGCCGCGACCCATCGCCACGACGAAACGAAGCGACGGCCTGGCGCGGCGTGGTTCGGACGGGCAGCCGCAGGAGTGCCGGCAGGGCTGGACATTCCTTCACTGTCCCACATCGACGCCGCTGCGGCACAGTCGGATGAATGGATGTCAGAGGCCGTCGACCGCGGTGGACGCCGCGCCTATGCTAGGCGCATGAGTCCGTCGCCGGCCGACCTGTCTGCCTGGGGCGCCCCGCTGCAGCCGCGGGGCGCCGCGCTGCTCACCGATCCGCTCCTCAACAAGGGCACGGCGTTCACCGAACGCGAACGCGATGCGCTCGGCCTGCGCGGCCTGCTGCCGCCACGCGTGTTCACGCTGGAGGAGCAGGTACAGCGGAGCCTCGCGGCGGTGCGCCGCAAGACCGACGCGCTCGAGAAGTACATCTACCTCACGAACCTGCAGAACCGGAACGAGGTCCTGTTCTATCGCCTGGTGGTGGACCACCTCGAGGAGATGGTGCCGCTCATCTACACGCCCACCGTGGGACAGGCGTGTCTCGAATACGGCTCGATCTACCGTCGGCCGCGCGGGTTGTTCCTCACGCTGCGCGAACGCGGGCGCCTCGGCGAGATCCTCCACCTGTGGCCCCTCCAGGGCGTGCGCCTCATCGTGGTGACCGACGGCGAACGCATCCTGGGGCTGGGCGACCTCGGCGCGCTCGGCATGGGCATCCCGGTCGGCAAGCTGTCGCTGTACACGGCGTGTGCCGGGCTGCACCCGTCGTACACGCTGCCCATCACGCTCGACGTCGGCACCGACAACCAGGACCTGCTCGACGGCCCGGTCTACATCGGCCTCCGCCAGCGGCGCATCCGCGGCGCCGAGTACGACGCCTTCATCGAGGAGTTCGTGCAGGCCGTCCGCACGGTGTTCCCCAAGGCGCTGCTCCAGTGGGAGGACTTCGGCAACACCAACGCCTTCCGGCTGCTGCAGCGCTACCGCCCGCAATTACCGACGTTCAACGACGACATCCAGGGCACCGCAGCCGTGGCGCTGGCCGGCGTCATCGCTGCCCTGCGCGTGACGGGCGGCTCCCTGCGCGATCAGCGGCTGCTCTTCCTCGGCGCGGGCGAGGCCGGCACCGGCATCGCCGACCTGTTCGTCGCCGCGGCCATGGCCGACGGCATGAGCGCGTCCGACGCGCGGGCGCGCTGCTGGTTCGTGGACTCGAAGGGGCTCGTCGTGAAGGCGCGCCTCGACGAGCTCGCGCACCACAAGCTGCCCTACGCGCACGACCATCCGTATCTGGCTTCGCTCGGCGAGGCCGTCGACACCCTGCGCCCCACGGCGCTCATCGGCGTCTCGGGCATGCCGCAGACCTTCACGCGGGAGATCGTCGAGCGCATGGCGGCGCTCAACGACCGGCCCATGGTGTTCGCGCTGTCGAACCCGACGTCGAAGGCCGAGTGCACCGCCGAGCAGGCCTACGCGTGGTCGGACGGCCGCGCCATCTTCGCCTCGGGCAGCCCGTTTGCAGAGGTGGAGTTCAAGGGCCGGCGGCACGTGCCCGGCCAGGGGAACAACATCTACATCTTCCCGGGCGTCGGCCTCGGCGCGCTGGCCAGTGAGGCCCGGGAAGTGACCGACGCGATGTTCCTCGCCGCGGCCCGCACGCTGGCCGACCTGGTCGAGCCCGACGACCTCGCACTGGGCCGCGTCTACCCGGCGCTCACCAAGATCCGCGACGTGTCGCTTCGCATCGCGGCCGCCGTCGCCGCCGAGGCCTACGAGAGCGGCCTCGCCCAGGCGACCCGCCCCGACGACCTGGTGAGCGACATCCGGGCACGCATGTTCGACCCGGTGTATCGGGAGTACGCGTAGCGCATGGCGCAGGGCGCATAGCGCATGATGCTTGATGCTTGATGCCTGGCAGCGCGGCCAGGCCCCGCGCCTGGCGGACGGCCGGGACGGCCGTCCCTACCATCGTCACCACCACGACGATCGGCGTTGCCAGGCATCCTGCAAGCCTGCAGCCTATGGCCTACAGCCTACCTGTGCGTTCTGCGTTCGGCGTTCCACGTTCGGCGTTCCCACGCGGCCTACAGCCTATGGCCTACAGCCTA
>VFQN01000283.1_pt1 | contig 102407 bp, 86 predicted proteins | sample 3512371 | NCBI WGS metagenome assembly VFQN01 (sample SAMN10412370, study PRJNA504923) | tailings metagenome | isolation source: Replicate 2 from Balatoc abandoned mine | place: Philippines: Itogon, Benguet | collected 2017-08-28 | reverse complement strand
TGATTATTCTCAAATCTAATTATTTACCAACACAAACCTAAGGGATAGCTATCGGGACTCGCTCTGAAAAGAAGAGCAAGCACCGCTTGCGAAGACTAAGGCTCTGTCTCACAAGACAGAAAAGCTCAGAGTGAGCAACAAAGCGAGAGAAGAGTGTAAAAGGCTATTTCTTCGTTAATTTCTCGATTTGGGTAATCGCATTCTGATTATTGGGATTTAGCTTTAAGGATTGTTTGTAATTAATAATTGCCGCTTCATAGTTCCCAGCCGCCTGGTAGCCATCTCCTAAACTATCGTATACATTCCAGGAATTGGGAAAGTATTCCACATTCAATTTGAAAACGTTGATCGCCGCAGTTTTATCTGTTTGATTGAGTAATTCATAGCCAACTGCGTTCAGATCATACTCAAATAACTTCAGTAAAAACGAAAGGTCTCTTGTACGAATCTCCTCCTTTATTTTAGAGGAATCGCTGGAAATCAGAGGATTGGACAACTCTTTCAGAAAGTCTTTTACGCCATTCATTTTTTGAATATTCTTTCGGCTTGATACATTATTGGGAAATAGATCCGGAATATTCTGTACTCTATCTTCTTTGTTTAATTCGTCCATTAAATGAATGGTAATACTCTTCGAATAATCGTGGTAATAGTAGAGATGGATTACTTTTTCTTTTAAATCGTAGATAGTAGTGTATTGGGTTCCTCCTAAATCATTCGGAAAACTCTGATGCAAGGTGTCCGATAAAGCCGAAAGGTAGGACAAAGTCGTATCTGTTTTTTCCGCCATGAACTTTCTACCCTTTTGATAAAAGGGGATATCTACCTGATCCAAATTAGATGTTTGAGAAGGGCAAAAATTTGACAATAAATAATTCTTGTCGTTCCCTTTCGTCAATGCATCACTTTCTACTACCAGGTAATTCCCCTCAACATCAATGAAAATCCACATGCTTGAATAAAGCATCGTAGTTAAATCATACTTTTCTACAAGCTTATAAACTTCATCTGTGTTTTGACAGGTTTGCATAATGTGTTTTAGGAGATCATCCCCCGGAGTCAGTTTTTTGGGACCAGGTTTCATTTCCTTCGGATTGACAGAAAATCCATCAAACACTAAGCCTTTTTCATTCATGCCACCTTGTGGATAGAAATTATCAAATCCCACATACATATTTCCGAAATTTCCGTTTTTTCCTTTCTCAAACCACATTCTTGTGTTCGGATCCCAGTAATCTTCATTGTTTCCAACAAACGTCCGGTTATTTATAGTGATTTTATAGACACTACATGCATAGATGTTGCAGCCGGTAAGAAGAACGATGAGGAGTGATGTCAATAATTTCATGTTTTAATGGTTTAAATTGTCCAATTGAAGCATGATATAGCTGCTTTCTCAGTTTGTAAGTATACTAATAAAGTTCTCATTCTCCGCACTTGCTCTGAAAAAGAAGAGCAAGCGCAGTTTGTGAAGACCAATCAAAGCTGGAATAGCTTTTTAATTAACTTCGTTGATAAAAGTCATAGTCAATTTAGAAAGATATGCCCATAATTAGAAATTCAGGAACAAACAAGTGAAATGCCAATATGGTCAGGAAAATGAGAAATAAATTTGAAATGTTGATTTTAGGGTTGTCAATTTTTATAAGTAGTTGCACAAACAATGAAGTAAAAAATCCTTACTATGTACATCTTGTTGACAAAGGTAAAGTTTTAGAAAAAGAGATCAAATTAAAGCATATTGATGATCGAATAAAGAAAAAAATTTATGCCGAATTAAATGTGAATACATCTAACAAGGACGATGTTTTTATGGAGGTGTATGCTATTTGTCATTTTCCAATTAACGCAGAAAGTGAAAAAATCGATACCATTTTTTTTAGAGTCAAAACTAGATACTTTTCAAAAAAGAAGACATTTTTATTTGGTGGAGGCTATAAATTTATAGGTAATGTTTCAAAATAGTAATGTCGCCTTGCTAAAACCCTATGTTTACCGTTTACCCCGAAAACAAAAAATGCCTCTAATTAGAGATGTTTCGAACACAGATTCCACTCCCGATAGCTATCGGGACAAAACTCACACTCGCCCCTGAAAGAAAAAGCATCACTTTCGTGATGCTTTTTCTTTTCACAACTCCAACTTAACAGCATCCAAGCTGTCAAAGGATCACATGTGTTGAAGGAATCGTTTGGATATCGTACAGTCGTGGAATTTAAGACACTGTAATTGTCGGATCCCAGTAGTAATAACCGTACAGTTTTTGTGTTTCTCCGTCCTCAGCCAAAGTATACAAAGCAAAATAGACATAGAAATTCTCAACTCCATGCGCTTGTACACGTGAATCAAGGGAAATGAAATTGTCCGGGCCGGTAACGGCAGGTAATCCGTTCAGTGTACCGGTATTCGGGCGAACCGCATTTTGTCTGGCCACCAAATCAACCACAAATGTGTTGAAAACATGCGCTCCATTCCAATAATGCAAATCGTAAATAATGACAGCATCGTCAGCATTCGCATAGATAGATTGTCCGAAAACGGAAAGAAAATCTCCCGGATTCGCTTTGAAATTCAGGTCTGCTGTACCTTGTCCGCTGATTACTCCGCGTGTTCCGGTACAAATCATAAACTGGCTGTTATGATCTATCCCTGTAGGATTATTCGGATCCTGACTCGGATTCGGGTAATTTGCTTTTACATACTCCGTGTCGATGATAATAAGCAAGTCCATTGATTTTGCGGACGTCGCAGATGTGTTTCTTGTTCTCATAATTCAATTTTTTCCTACTCATCAGGCTTTTCGGTTTCCGCCTTTGTGTTTCACTTCACAAAACAGTCCGTTTTTTCAAGTGGGTTCTGCTCCACCGTTCTGTTTAATCGTATCAGTGATTCTTCCGGAAACATTTGATTTTTTGCATGTCAACACATGAGGGTTTGTTTCGAGAATCAGTGAATAATGGTTCTGAAAACGCCATCCTTTGATTTTGCTTTCGAAAACTAAATTAGCCTGAGAAAATCAGGAATTCCGACACAATGACACGAAACAGCCAATGCTTGTCATAAAGACAGGAAATAGCATCATGAGAAAATAGAAACGGAGGTTGTAATGCAGGTCAGAAAGAATCGGTATGGGATTCCGGAAAGATGATTTAGGTGTAAGTATATTACCTCAAAGTCCGGAAGCGCTGCATGAAGTCTTTATACTTTTCACTTACCGGGATAAAATGTTTCCCGGTCAAAATCACTAAATTATCGGAAGGCTGGATTTCTTCTATCTTATCCAGATTCACGATGAAATTACGGTGTGTTCTGCTGAACAGTAAGGGATCGAGTAATTCAATGATTTTTGTGAGCGAAATATGGATGACAAATTTCTCCGATTCCGTGCGAATGGTGCAGTAACGTTCTTCCACTTCAATGTAAACAATGTCTGCAACACGCACTTTTTTTAACGAATCATTTTTCTTGATAAACAGGTAATCTTTACTTACAACCGTGTTTTGTTCTTCTTCCTGAAAAACGTTGGGTTGTTCGTAAAACTTTTCCACTGCCATTTCCAAAGCATACAAGACTTCCAGTTCATTGAACGGTTTGAGTAAAAAACTGAAAGGACGCGTTAGTTTGGCCCGCTCAAAAATTCCGCGATCAGTAGAACTGGTCAGAAACACAAACGGCCGGGCTGCATGGGGAACATTGTTAAGCGTTTCGGCAAAACTGATTCCTTCCGGAACACCATTGAGGAAAATGTCGATAATCAGAATATCTACTTTGTTGGCGAAAAAGAGTTCCAATGCATCCTGATTACTGCGGGCAATTCCCACAACCGTATAATCATGAGCTTCCAACATTTGAGTCAGCGCAGTACTTTCTGCGGCTGTATCTTCAATGATAAGAACTGAAACCTTTTCCATTCTTCGACACTTTTGGTAGTGAAATAATGATTTTTGTTCCTGCGTTTTCCCGGCTTTCGATGTCAAATTTCCCACCGCTTTTCCGGACCACAGACTTACACAATTGGATTCCGAGCCCTGTTCCCAGGATATCCTCATGCTTTTTCCTGGATAAAAGTAAAGTTTCCCGCAATAATTCCAAACGTGTCGCTTCATTCATTCCCATACCCGAATCCTCAATGACTAATTCTACCAGTTCCGCCTCCTGATTCCGGGTATAAACATGAAGCGAACCATGTTCAGGTGTGAACTTAATACCGTTGTCCAGAAGATTCCGCAGTACCAGTTTCAGAGATTCCAAATCAGCATGAACATATTGATTTTTGGAAATCCTTTGTTCAAAAACAAGCTGTTTGGCATGCATGAGCGGCAGATAATTATAGGATACTTGCTGCACAACCGAAAACAAATGCAGTGATTCCGGATGAAAATACTGCTGTTCGGTTTGCAGCAACGACCAGTGCAGGAGGTTATCCAGCAAATTATATGTACTATTCGCAATGGAACTATTGTGTTCCAATTGCTGAGCAAGTTCTGTAAAGTTTTTTGTTTCCAGGTTCGAAATCAAGTTGTTGTTGCTGGCTTTTAGTGCGTGAACGGATGACCTCAGATCATGGCTTACAATGGAGAACAGCCGGTCTTTGGCAGCATTCAACTCATTGAGTTCTGTTTTTTGCAATTGAATAATCGCTGATCGTTTAATGGTCTGACGGTAAAAATAAATTCCTACGACAAGTAATAAGGTCAGTAAGAGAGAGGAATAGAGAAAGGTATTCCGTTCGGCAACTTTCAGCGCATTCTTTGTCCTCAGTCCATCTACTTGTTTCTGTTTTTGTGCCAATGCGAATTTCTTTTCCAGATCAGCAAGCGCCCATACTTTATTCTGATCATTGAGCGAATCGCGCCATGATTCATATTCTTTACGATAAACCAAAGCCTGTGCAGCATTGTTTCTGTTCTCTTCCACTACAGCCATGTTCAAAGCCGCATTTTGTTTCAGCTCGGGGTCATTTAAGGATTGAGCAGCAAAGTATGCCTTTTGGAAAAACGGGATGGCTTCTTTGTCTCGGTATTGTTCATAATACAAATTCCCCAAATCCATATAAGTTGTCACCAATCCTTTTCGGTCGCAGTTTTTCCGGAGAATCTGTTCTGCTTTCTGCAGATATTTTTCGGCTAAAGAATATGCTCCTAAATGAACATGGCATAAGCCAATGTTGTGATACAAACTTCCGGAATCAATGGCTATCTTTTTTTGCTGTAAGTAAGGCTCTACTCGATTGTAATAGCTAAGTGCCTGTTGAAAATCACCTTTTTCAAGTGCAATATTTCCTGATTGAAGAATGATTTTGTGGTAAAATCTGAAATGTTTGGGAACTTTCCTGAATTCTTCCAATGCTTTATCAGGTAAGTGTTTTTGCCAAAAACTGATTCCTCGGAAATAATGGCAATAAGCACTTAATTCCCGGCCAGGCCGCATCTGCAATTGCTTCATGGAATAAACCAGGGTCGAATCCCAGTTTTCATCCAGGAAAAAACGGCTGGCTTTGTTGAAGTAAGAAGAAGAATATTGTCGGTTGAGTTCCTTTAAAACATCAGTGAATTGTTTGTCCGATGCTTGAGTCAACGCTCCGGAAACAAAACAGAAAAGCGAAAAAAAGACAAGTGACGTGGTTCTTATCAAAGCCATAGTATACTAAAACAAGGGAGTCACAACCGTTTGCGCTCCCTGATTTCAGTATTAAATATAGCTATTTATGCGGATTTTATAACTGTTGTAACTGTACCGCGCGAAGTTTTCGGATCGGAATCCCCCAGGAATACTTCAATAGCGAATTCAGTTCCACCGTGTTCAGGATCAAGAACATCGAGGGCATCTTCAATCACAACCTTGTAAAGTCGATAGTAATCAAACTTCTCATTTTCCGGGAAATCAAATAAAATCTTATAACCTTGCGCAATTTGGGTTGTATCGGGTATACAATGATTACAAATTACACTTTTTAAATTAAAATCACTGTGTTCGGGTAGATAAACACCTACCACAATCGTTAAGTTTGTTGCTATTTCTGCTTCCTTTTGCTGGTTCCAAATAGCATAAGTAACATTGGGTTGATGAACAATAATCCCATTCGGTAAATTCGGATTCACAATCGTAATGTCTTGTTTGTATAATCCTACAATTTTCGGTTGATCGATGATAATATCACTCTTTCGCATAATCATTTTTTCAAGGGTTTCCATAACTATTTGTTTTTAATTGATTTTTAGAGAATAAAGTCTGGATCCTTTTCTTGTGGATCCTGCTTTACTTTGTTAATTTGAAATTAAACAAAGTAAAGCAGGCCAATTCAGCGAATGTCATGAAACACGTTTTCAATGTCATGAAAGTGGAAAAAGAAGGTATGAAATATATTCAGATGATTTTCTGCCTCACAGCTCCTTTTGCTTTTTATCAGGCCTGGTGCTCAAACCGATACCGAATCGCCTCTTCGAGCACATCGAGATGAATGTCTTTCAGCGTTTTGAATTTGATGCAGTAACCGGTCACGCTTGCCTTCCCTAATTTTTTGCCATATGTTTTGGCTAAGTATGTTTTATCCTCAAGACCAAGAATATACACAGAGATTCCGGTTTTGTTTGCACTCAGACCAATCTGAAAAAAATCCCTGCTTGTTCCGTCAGCATAATGAATGGTGTAAAATCCGTACCCGATATTGGGATTCGCAATGATTTTCCCTTCGCTGTTTCTACCATCGGTGAACCATAATTTACACTCCGGAGAAATGCGAACAATCAGTTCATGAAGCGTTTGTATTTCACTGCGTTTTGGCTCAGGCTGGCTCGCAATATATGCTTCGATTTGTTCCTGTGTATTCATATAATCCTTTATTTATTGCACCATTCATTCAATAGTACGCATTAATGTTGAAAGATCAAAAACAAGAAATAGGAACAGCTATTGCCTGGTTTGAGTTTCCCATGTCTCAATTTTTCTTCAAATATTAATAAAAAAACACATCAATCGTCTTTTTCGTTTGATTCATAACAGCCTGATTTTCAACTTTCCAATAAATATGGACATTTTCCATATTAAATTTCAACAAACTGGGAATCATCCGTTTATTCGAATCCTGAATTAATCTACTTTGGCACCTACACTATTTCACATCTTTATGGAAACACTATTCAATAGTTCGTGACCCGGACATGCTGTACACCTTCGAAAACCACCCGATCAATAACCCTATTTATTTATGATTACATGAAAACACACATCCACTATTCATTTTTGCTGTTCCTGTTATTAGCAAACAGCATATTTGCTCAAAATGTCAGCACAGGACTTGATGCAAGCTTTGCTCCCACTCCTGTCGGAAGTCTCGATGCCTGGTGGCAAATTACCGCCGGTCCGAACGGTGCCACATCAGCTCGTCGGGAAGCAACCTATTCTCCTTACTGGCAAACGACTCCGATGTCTACCAATGCCTGCTGGATTGATGAAACCGGTTCCATTTTCGGAAGTACACCCGGAGATTACACTTTCGAACGCTCGTTTACAGTAAGTCCGACTGACGGAAGTATTGTTGCGGATTTCGGAATGGCCTGGGATGATGTCTTGTTATCCGCAGAACTGGTTCCTCCGAGTGGGCCGGCTATTCCGCTGACTGTACCGGTTGGTACACCAAACCATTATTGGGTCGGGCCGTCCGTAAACTACACCGTTACAAGCCCGGTTGCGGGAACCTGGAAAATCCGTGTCGTTGTCCGTTTCATTGACAGCGTCGGCGGGTTTATTCTTTCGGGAGAAGTGAAACATTGTCCGAAATACAATATCAGCACAGGAATCGATAACTCCGGAGCTGCAATTGCTTTGGGTGCGGCAGATCCGAACTGGGTTATTTCCGCAGGACCAGGCGGACCGGTTACACATCGCGTTGCAAGTTTCCCCGGGTATTGGCAGCCTACTCCTGTTAGTTTGACAAATGCTTGCTGGATCAATTCGACTGGTACCTACAATGATCCCGCTGGTATCAATACATTCGACCGTGATTTTGTTATTCCTTCAGGAGTTTCTTCCTTTACAACTGCTTTCGGAGTTGCCTGGGACGATGTGCTTGTTTCACTTGAGCTGATTCCTCCGACAGGACCGGCTATTCCGCTTGCTGTGCCTTCCGCACCGGCATATACGGTTAGTCCAAACATTGGTTATACGGTTTCTTCACCTGTTCCCGGAACATGGAAAGTGCGCGCAAAAGTGCAGTTTATCGACCAGATCGGAGGATTCATTCTTTCAGGCTACATTTCCACGAATTGTGGCAATTCACCTCCACCATGTGATTGCAACTCTTTGGCTGCAGACTTCGATTACTCACTCGATGCGAATTGTAAAGGTCATTTCGCCGGGACGACAAACACCAATTGTTTCAGTGACGTCAGTTACGAATGGTCTGTAGACGGTTCGGTAGTAGGAAGCGGCCAAACGTTTGATTATCCGTTTTCATCCAACGGAATACATACGGTTTGTCTCAGAGTAACTACTGTTACACCTAACGGTCAGGAGTGCGAACAAATCGTTTGTAAAGATGTTTCCGTAGAATGTAATCCTTGTACTTGCGAAGGACTGGTAGCGGAAATGAACGTTTCTATTGACGGATGCGCCGGTAATTTCAATGCTATTGCCCAGGGTAATTCCTGCATGCAGAACTTCGACTATGAATGGATGGTTAACGGGGTTGTTGTCGGTACAGGTCCTACTATGCCATTCGGCTTCCCTGGCAACGGAGTATACGTTGTTTGTGTCAAAGTTACGAGCACACTTCCGGATGGAACAATCTGTGAGAAGAAGGTTTGCCGTGATGTGAAGGTGGAAAAATGTACATCTTGCAGTTGTGCCCAGGTAAACGGGAACTTCCTGTATAGTATCAATAATTGCAGCCTGGATCTGACAGCTCAATCCCTTGTTCCGAGTTGTATGATTAAGACTACTTATTCCTGGACAGTGAATGGTTTCTACGCAGGAAGCGGTTTGAACATCAATGCTCCGCTTACAGGCAGCGGTACTTACGTTGTTTGTCTGACCATTTCGACAGTGAGACCGAACGGACAGAAATGTGAGAGAATAATCTGTAAGGATATAACGGTAGACTGTGAGAAATCAGCAGCCGGAAGAGGAGAACAGGTCATAACACCAGAGAATATACCGGTGAATCTTTATCCGAATCCTGCAAGTGATGAACTGAACATCGATTTCACAACTTCCGCATCAGGAGAAACCAAAGTGACTCTGAGAACGATTGACGGAAAAGAGATCACGCATGAAACACGTGTAACAGAAGCGGGGGCTCAGCATTTCCGACTGGCGATTCCGGCTTTTGTTTCAGAACAGGTTATCCTGGTTGAAATAGATAACGGTGCAGAACACATTGTCCGCAAAGTAACTGTTTCGAAACATTAAATAATTATTAAACTACCTCCTACAAACCGCTTCTTCGTCTCCGGATGGAGAAGCGGTTTTTCATTCAGGCAAACCGTTATAATCATTTCAATAAGCGCACCAATTCCTTACTGATTTCAACAGCAACCGGGCGTTTATCGGCTTCAAGCGAACTAATGGCAATACTGGCGTTCAATTCCGGAATATACACTACATCGGTTCCCAAACCTCCTCCGTGATTGTATTCGAGCAGACCATGGGCTTTTATTTTACGGATTCCCAGACAGTAGTTAATTTCCAAATTGGGTGGAACATCCTGGTACATGAGCGCCAGCACCCTGGTATCTTTTATTATTTTCCCATTAAACAGATTCTGGAAAAACACAGCCATTTCTTTGACATTGGACGCCATTCCACCTCCACCATACAAATCCCAGGAAGGATTCAGGGAGTCTATTTCCCAGGAAAAATGATTCCAGTGCTGATGAGCCATGTGCGGAATTTTCTTTGGCATTTTTTCCAATTGGATAAACCACGTGGATTTCATCCCCTGTTTTTTGAACTTCAGCAAAGACCTCATTGCCTCATAGAACGGCTGATGTGTTGTGTTTTCGATTATTTCGGTCAACAAAATATAGTTTATGTCCGCATAGCGGAATAATTCTCCCGGCTTGGCAAGCGGTTTCCCCAAACTTGCTGCACGGGTTATCTGTTCGTACCTGGTCCATTGATATGTCTTGTGTTCGGTAATGAACTGAAAATATCCTTCATCCACATAATCGCGCATCCCGGAAGTATGCGACAAAAGCTGTTTGACTGTAATCTGATTCAATTCGTATCCCGCATTCCTTAAAACATTCCGCGATTTTTCGCTCAACAGATTATCAATCGTTTGAGTGATTTCCAATTGTTTATTTTCGACCAGACGCAGGATTGCTGCTGCCACGTAGGGCTTGGTATTACTGGCTATCAAAACAGGTTGTGAAACCTGTAAGGCCTGAGAACTCTTTTTACCATCAAATCCAACGGCATAACTCCATGAGATATTTTTATCGGGTGCTTCAACATGCAGCATAAAACCAATTGCATCCGGATTTGAAGCAAAAGCAGAATCCACCACCTGCTGAAATCGTTGTTGGATCGTTTGCCCTTTTGATTCTATCGCCAGAATACAAATCACCGATATAATCAACCATTTTTTCATACCATTCTATCTGTTTTCAGTTCAATCTTTTCCTCGACGATTCATACTGAAGTGAAATCAAAAGCGCCTTATTTATTCTTTACACGGTTCACAGCGTTTTCAACGGAATTTTCAGCGCTGAAATAATTGCTTATGATTAGCTGTGCTTTTTTCTCGTCCTGTATGGTTTTACGCAACGTTTCCAGGATAAAATCATAATTGGAGAACTCGGATTTTGTTTCCAGGATGTTTTTGATCCACTTCCACATCTTTTCCTTCCCGATTTCTTTTTCAATTGCAACAAACATCATCGGTGCGTAAATGTATACGAACATCTCACGGTTTTCAATCTCGGTAATTGATTTTATTTTTGAAATGGGTAGTGTTTTATAACCATCAAGATATTCCATTTTTTCCTTGATTTTTTTGTCATAAAGTTCTTTGCCCTGTAAATCTTCCACTAATTTGAGCGAAAGGTATTCTGCAAATCCTTCCGATAACATATCTCCCAACTCGGAGTTGAAAACTTTATAAGTTCCGAAATAGTAATGTCCGAGTTCGTGCGCAAAATATTGTTTAAACCCATCCCGATCTGCTTTGTTATTGAAAAGTCCGCCTAAACCGAAATCACCCCAACCAATTCCCATAATGGTCGGATAAGCGACAAACAACCAACCGTTGTATTTTGAAGTTGGTGTTGTATTTACAAAAACCGGCGGTTCAGAGAATTTAATGCCAATTTTCTTTTCATAATACTGTTCAAACTGACCGATCATCTGTGAAAAATCTGCCACGTTTTCCGCTGAAAAAGTAGGGTTCAACAGGATCAGTTTTTCATTCCGAACAAAATCAAATTTCCCGCAAAACAAAGCCAACTCATATGGTTCTTCGCTTTTGAGTACTGTTTTCTGAGCTTTTACCGGTTGATTTCCATTCATGTAAATCGTTGCACAATCAGGACATTCAATCTCGATATCGTACGTCATTTCTTCATACGAAACATCTTTTTCCGCATCGTAGATATACGGATACCACGCACTTTGAAAGCCGTCTGCCCGCACTGAAAACCCATTGAATGCAATGTTTCCTCTCCAATCGTGCCGGGAGTAATTCTCAAGAGTATCCGTCGCAAGCGGGTATTTCCCGGTGTATCTTACCCGTAATTCGCGGGGCAGAAATTTTCCTTTCCCGGTATTATCAGGGAAATAGTACGGGTGACTTTCACCGGACGAGGTTGAATCGTATTTCGAAATCTCATAATCCAGCACGAAATCGTTGGGTTTCATACTTCTGAAATGCAGCAGGTTCATCCCTGCATTCAAACGAACAAGGTAATCTTTAATATGCGGAAGGTTACTCAATGTGAAATCACATTCAAAAGTTCCTTCTTCGATGGATATTTTTACTTTTCCTTTGATATGGGGAGCATTTTCCTGGGCAGCAGCCATGATGGAGCAGGTTAAAACCAGCAACGCTGAGATCACATATTTCATTGTCCGATAGATTGAGTTTGTTATTTCGAAGTGAATTTAAGGTTATTTTCTCTTACCTGATCACTCATTTTCGGAATACCATTGTTCCGGGAATAGAACAAGCATGTCTTACCGTATAACGAAGTTCCTGGAATTAAGAATCATAAAGAGTAAGTTTCAATTTACACCCGGATCAACAAATCAATGGAAAATGAACAACAGCTCTCCCCTTTCTGAACCGGAGGACATTTAACCGTTCCGTAACTGCAATACACGCAGCAATCGCCTTTCTTTGGTTTTAAGACTGTTTTGCAATTTTCGCATTCATAGAAGTAAGAACAGGCATTCCACACTCACACTGAAAAAAGCTCGAAAAGTGGGAGTTTGAGTGTGAGTATTGAGAGGCAAAAAAAGTTCCCCCCCCCACATAACGGTTTTTCTTTTTCTATCACAGGTAACTTTTTATCTGCCCCACAAGCACTCTTAACACCTCCCTGTTATTTGCATCATTTTTATTCGTGAACAATTCCACGTCTCCGTACATTACATGAAAATGAAGGTTCATTTCAACTCCTTCAAAATCAAAGATCCAGTAATACGCATCGAGATCATCTAATTGTTTCTTGAATTGAATACCTAATTTCTGCTCAATAATTTGAACTGCCCGATTAAATTCTTCCCAGGTTCCATGTGGAGCAAGCACCCAACTAAAGATGTTTTCTCTTTCTTCTATATTCATTTTTCAGTCAATAATCCGGTATTATTATTTCTTTAAAAAATCACAAAATGGCTATTTCTAATCTCAGTCGGAGTTTTACCATTCAAAACTTTGTCCAATTTGTTTAAGTTAATCGTTTTTCCCATTACGACCTCACCACTCTATAGCGTGCCGGATAGCTATCGTGAATACAATGAAAAGCGCAGCAAAACTTCCAAAAAAATGTCGTGTAGGGTACTTACTTGACCTAAACTTCGGATAATTATTTAAATAAAGATTATACTTCTTCTTATAAAAGACAGAAAAATAAACAACGATTCCAACAAAAGTATACATAGCAAAAAATACAAATATCCTATTGGGCAAACCGTCTTCAAAAACAACCACATGTAGTCTCCCTATATTCAATTTAATCAAAACGGTATTCAAAATGATCAAAATCGTTGATACATTCAGCATAAAATTTAATGTCAGAAGACTCCAGGCAGCAAACTTCCAAACCGCTGCGGTTTTAGGATGTTTCCGACAGTGAAAAAGAGTTCCAACAATTATTTTAACTAACATGTTCTTCATATAGTCATCATTTAGCTCCAGCTTTTCAATTTTAGCTAAGCAGCGAAACAAATATAGCTACCAAGAATTTCTTTCTGCCGCCGAATACATAGTCATTGACGAATACACCGCAAATTCACACGAGCACATCTTCAACATATCACTAACAATCAATTAATTGCACTTACAAGAAGTGTTTGAACAGTTTAAACAAGCCATGCAAAAAGGAACAAAAACAAATCAGGATCATTTTAAAGGTGTGTAAATTGGTATGGAACCCGAAAAGAATTTACAATTCCATAGGAAAGACGAGCTTGTTTAATGGACTTTATTTCTTCCGGAGTTGCTTTGAATTTTTTAGGGTTAACATACATTGCAAACTCTTCCTTTTTCCCTTGATAATGAGAACTCCTATCCAGCCAAGTCAAAAATAATGAAGCCGGCATGTCGCCGTTCTTTACATCTTCCAGGAACTTTGGTCGCATTCTATCAACAAACCAGTTATAGTCTGCACTATGTAGCAGAAACACAAGTAACCTGGTTGAAAAAAGACATGAAACTTTTTCACCAGGAAAACCATATTTCAAATAGATTCGTTCAAATTCAAGTATATCAAGGGAATCTTGATTTACGGTCAATGCCGATACTTGTTCAGCGCTAAGAGAATCTCTTTCTTTAGGAGATAAAAAAGCTCTAAAACGTTGATCTTTATCTGTTAGTGCTTGTACTAAAAACTCTAACGAATCGAAGTCTTTGCTTCTAAGTTTCCGATTATTCTCATATCCCTCATTTAACCTTTTGGTTTGTTTCTCATTAAAGGATTCTGTCATCTTGATCCAATCAAAACCATCTATTTGATTGAGATAGGCCGGATCACAAATGCGATGTGACCAGGCTATTTTTATTGCTTTTGATGCTTTATTATTATTCCCTAGTTTGTGGTAGCAAAAAGCACGTAACATATACTCTTCCGTATACAATAGTCCGTATTTCTTTTCTAATTTATTAAGTTCGACTAATGCCTTTTTATGTTGGGAAGAATCAATTCCCAATTGGTAAATTGCATTGCTCGATTTTTTGTATTCAATATGATTTATCAATTGCCCAAATGAACATTGACAGGTGACTATCAATAAAAACAAATTCAAATATTTCATACTAAACAGTCAATTCTAATTCAACAATACAATTCAGCACTTTTCTCATGAAGGATTTGTACCGGATTTTTCAAATACCAATCAACAATTCTTTCAGTAATCCTGTCATAAATATCGTCTTCAATGTACGGCCTGTTTTTGATTGACAACCTGTCCAAGTCCTTCCTTATTTCTTCCATTTTCACTTTGTCAAAAACATGTTCAGCCCCTAAATGTTGTCTTAAATATTTAATCAGTAACCCGTGGCAGTTTTTGTTGAAATTTCCGTTTCCATTTCTTTGTGCTTCATCCCTGAGTTTTTCAATTGCTCTGAGAAGCTCACCCTGAACAGTATCTGCCTGTCCTGATCTCGGGACAAGTTTTTTCCAGATTATTTTTGCTGTCTCAAAATAATTCCCGGCATTGACAATACGGTGCAAGTATTCTATATCTATGGAAGTATCGATACTTTCCTCCACCTTCGGAATAGGTTTTTCTTCTATCGGAAGCGGGACATTACTCATGTCATAATCGATCGTTTTTAGAAACCCCGTAAATTGTTCTTCATTCCAGGAAATCCCCATTTGAAGAACTCTCTCTGTGATTTTTGCTCCTTTCGACACTAAATATGCCGCACATGGAATTGGATCCGAAAATGTATTTGTAAATATTGCTGAAAGCGGTGTCAGACCGAACCGATCCTCTTGTTCAATATCTGCCCCGGCTTCAAGCAATAATTTGATACTCTCCAGGCGTCTTTGTCCGCAAGCTTCGAGAAGAGCTGTCTCCCTGATACTTCCCTGAACTTTGAAATCGACAGTTTCTGTTTGTTCAATAATTAATTTCAGGATTTCGATTCGCTCTAAATATGCTGCAATGATGAGAGGTGTCTCTCCAATTTCATTCGTCGCGCCAATACCGATTTCATTCAATAATGAAATCGCTTTTTCATCATTGCATTTTTTTCCGTTGTATCCGAGGTGATTTTTAAAGGTGTCTAGTTTATTTCTTGCCATAATTTTCTATCGATGTCAATTCGTCCCGAAGCTTATACTGTTTTAATAATACACAATAATTCCGGAAGTCGCTTTTTAGGCTAATGAAATCGGTACTTGCAGGAGAGTTGAGTTTGAACATGAGTATGGAGAATCAAAAGAAAAATTCTTAACCATTCTAAATCTCATATTCGACTTGATACCAAAATCTTTTTATTTTTTTGATCGACTGAAGTTCTAAAAACCAATCTAATTTCGGACAAGCTTTTATATTTCCTTCAAAGTAAAGATATGCTTTACAGATACTATATTTTGGAGATAAACCAGAGCTCCTTCTACTATAAACGTATACTATCCCACTACTCCGCCCCCCCCAAACTTCCAATCCATATTTCGATACAACCCTTTCAATTTTATTCAGTTCGTTCCGATTAAAAAGAACAGAGTAAGGTTCTAAATCTTCTTTAATGCGCCAATAATCCAAATTGATAGTTGAGTCTTGATCCACATTTGTAACAATCAACTCATTCACTTCTGCAACATCCAGGAATTGTTTCTGATCATTCTTTACGTTATCTCTTAAAGAAAAGACAAGATATCCTGTTAAGGCAGTTAGAATGATGACAATACTAATTAAAATGATAATTCTATTTCTTTTCATTACAAATGGCTTGGCCAGATTAAACGTATAATATCAATACTCTCAAAAAGAAAAGAGCGAACGGAAATGAAACCCGGAATAACAGCTATACTTTTCTTCAAGTACATTGTAATGTAAATTCAATCTTATTTTGGATTTCATCATAAAATACATAAATTGAACCACACGCCCCCCATTCTAAATGAGCTCTTTCTTCGGAATCTATTTGAAACAATAATTTCATCGGATCACCATTTTCGTTCTTTGGAGTTTCTTCTCCCTGAACCCATTGAGGATACCCGCCCAATTGGCTTTGATAATCGGGTTCACCGATTAATTTGGTTACGATTTGATCGTAACAATCCCAGGGTTCCTTTTCATTCAAAAGACAGCAAATACTTGAAATAGCTTCATCATACACATCAATTCCTTCCCAATCAGGTAACGATTTGAATGTCGTAAATTCGATTTCACAATATTTGGTGAACTCCCTTTCAAGCTTCGGCTTGAGAATGGTTAATTTCTTTTCATCATTCAGATTGTTATAAATCTTAACGAACCATCCGTCGTTTTCGGTATTCCATGGAAATTCATCCCAGTCGTAATAGAATTGAATTAATTTAATTTCTTCCGGCAGGTTCAATTCGGGTTGATTAAAAATTTGAAAAATAAACTCTAACTGTTTACCTGCTTTAGTAATTGGCCATGTTTCTCCTTCTTCAAAGTAGGGTAATCCTCCAAAATGGGATTTTAATGATGAACTTCCAAAAGGACTGGATGCGTTTTTTAATTCAATCCTGGTAGCACTTTTTACAAGTTGTTTTACTCGTATTTCCAGATTCACCAAATTCTCATGATTCTTATCGAAGAGTTTTTTCAGGTAACTCATTGGTTAGATTTTTTCTTTACAAAGATATTCACTATAACTGTTAAGATTACATAAGCAATAACTGCATATAAAATAGCAAAATTGTTTTCTTGAGGACGATTTGGATCCCCGGTAGAAATATGAATGCCTTCGGAAACTGCCCCTCCCAGAAATAAGCTTATTAGAACTCTTACCCAAACTTTACGCATACTGTCTATAAATTTGTCATGTCTGATTACTCTATTTCTATCGAAATGGTTAGTGCTGAAATGTACTGGTAATCCTCCAAAAAAACCGGAAAGATAATGTCTTCCGGGCAAAAGTGAATCGAACCGTTATGAATTTTGGAAAGCTGAATGGAATCAATCCTTGCGGGAGATTGGGGTTTATCCTCCTCCTCATTCCTTCCCGAAAAAGTCGGAACAGGCTCTCCAAAGGAGGAAGCTTGATTTTGGCTTCGGACCGGGATTCCTCACTCAGTTCTCACACTCAATGCTCAAAAAGAAGAGCAAGCGTAGCTTATACAGACTAAGGCTCTGTCTCACAAAACAGAAAAGCCGAAGGATGGCCCTAAAAGTGTGAGTTTGAGCAAGAGTGTTGAGGGACAAAAAGAAAAAAGCATCCAACTACCGCTGAATGCTTTTTTCTTTTTGTGGAAAATATCGGACTCGAACCGATCACCTCAACACTGCCAGCGTTGCGCTCTAGCCAGATGAGCTAATTTCCCAATAAATAGCTTCAAATCCCGCTCCTCATTCTCATTCTCCACTCTCGCTCTGCAAAAAGAAAAGCCAGGCAGAATGAGACTGAGAAAGAGAATGAAGTACAAAAATAAAAGCCTCAACGAACAATCGCCAAGGCTTTTATTTTTGTGGTGACCCCGTTTGGATTCGAACCAAAGACCTACTGCTTAGAAGGCAGTTGCTCTATCCAGCTGAGCTACGGGGCCGATATTAACCTTGTTGTCTTTCTCAATAAACTACGTTACTCGAAATGACAACGAAGTAATAAAAACAAAAAAGGGGATGATTGCTCATCCCCTTTTCTTGTGTCGGGGCGGCAGGATTCGAACCTGCGACCTCCTGGTCCCAAACCAGGCGCGATGACCGGACTACGCTACGCCCCGAACTAGGCTTTTATTTCAAGTTACTTCAATCGTTTTTGAAGTAGTTATTTCTCCGTTTTGAGGGTGCAAAGATAGTCACTTATTTGACTTGTGCAACTCTTTTGAGAAAAAAAAGCGGAGAGAGCGAGATTCGAACTCGCGGTACCGTTACCAGTACGTCAGTTTAGCAAACTGGTGGTTTCAGCCACTCACCCATCCCTCCAAAATTCTTACAAAGAACGCGTCTCAGGTGTTTCTAAGACAGGCGCAAAATTAATAAATGCATCGTTCTATCAAAGGATTTTTAAGAAAAAAAACGAAAAAAAATCATTTCTTTTCACTTTACGGCTTTTTAACACCTTCTTAATCTCTAAAAATCAAGTCTTTCAATTGTTCGCGCTGTTCGCGTAAATTTTGAAGAATTGCGCTTCGTCTGCTTGCAAATCGCCCAAAACGCTGCTTGGAATTCAAATGATGCATGTATCGCATGTAAAAATGTGCGAAGGTTCCGAACAACGGAAGCACCGCCATATAACCAATCGTCTCCAACCAGGAAAAGTCAAAACAAAAATGAACAAGTAGTCCGAATCCCAAATAATTGAGCGGATACAAGATCAAACCGAACAAAATCGAAAGCGGCGCATGATATTCCACTTCCTTCGACATCTTGGGAACAATCCACCCGATAAACCAATATGGAAGCACATGGTGAATAAATCCGACCAGGAAAAGCGGAACAGTTACAATAATAAATAACCAGCTTTGAATAAATTGTCTTAAAAACAATCCGGGTCTGTATGGTCGGTCCAGGAAATCAGGTTTAATTCCCAAAAACTGGAGTGAAGCATACACTTTTCCTGTTTCCGTATGAATCTCGTCCACTTTCCAGGGCGCTGTCAAACTGTATTCCTCCAAACGGTTTTGCACCGATTTCATAAAATCCATTTCATCCGCCACATCCGTTCGTTTGGTATATTTCGTCACAAACAAAGTCCGCAGTTGTTCAATCAGGTCTTCTCTTGTGGAATCCTCCATATTGACAAACACACGCGACAATTCCACCCGGAATCGTTCAGTTAGTGTTTTTGCTGCATTTCCCTGGTTTACTTCGTATTCTTTCCACAAATCATCCAATTCGATCGGTTTACCAACATGAACCAGTACTTTTCCCCTGTAGGAATCAGCAGAAATATAATTCAGACCGATCGGAACGACTTTCAATCCCAATTTCCCCTGGTTTCTTCTTTCGACTTCCAATGCAATGCGGGCGGTTCCGGTTTTGATTTCTCTCAGTTTTCGTTCCAGGAAACTTGTTCCTTCAGGAAACACAACCAAAATTTCACCTTTTTCCAATAATTCGTAACAGGCCTGGAAAGAGTCTTTATTGTTTACGCCCGTTACGGCTCCGTCTGATTTCCGGTTGATCGGAATCATTCCCAAAGCACCAAGTAATTTGCGCTTCAGCGGAGAATTGAAAAACGTTGCTTTGGCCATGAAATGAACTCTTCGCCGATTGACAAATCCGACCATCCAGGCATCCATGAGTGTATTCGGGTGATTGGCAATAATGATCAAAGGTCCTTCTTCCTTATCCAGGATATGCTGATTCACAACCTGAATATCCCTGTAGTAATGTCGGATTCCAAACGAAATAATTGCTCTTAAAATGCGGTATAGCATATTGGGGTTTTAAACGAATTTACATAATTCCCAATTACGAATGCCGAATTACGAATTATTCAAATTTCAATAATTCGCACACCTCCACAGTTATCGTGCCAACTTAGGCATTTTGATTCTCTCACTACAATCAATCAATTCGGAACTCGTAATTCGCAATTCGTCATTACCTTTGTAATATGCTCGATCGTGTGATTTTCAGAAACTCCGAACATTCTTTTCTAATCGGAATCGGATGCGAAGACGAATTTCACATGAATTCCGAATTAGACTGGGTAACTTTGGACTCCTTCATCCGGAAACATCAAAACAAAACCCTGTTTACGATCATCAATTACCAGCTCGGGCTTGATATTCTCGATGTATCGCGGAAAGCAAACGATTTACCTTTGCTTCGGATCTGGCTTCCGAAAAGCACCTTTTTACAAGAAGAAGGTAAATTGACTTTACTGGAAGGTGAAGATTCCGCACTTCATTTTGAAGCTGCGCAGCAATTGTTTCAATCGAACGAAAGGGCCCCTGAAAATCTGCAGTGGAAAGCAAAGATCAATAGGAACACTTATATTGAACGCGTCAACAAACTCAAAGAACACATCCAACTGGGCGATGTATACGAAATCAATTTTTGCCAGAGTTTTGAAGTGAACGAGGTCGAACTGAATAGCCTGCAACCTGTTTTTCATTCCTTATGGAAGAACAATCCGACGCCTTTTGCAGCCCTGGTTGAAACAACAAACTGGATGCTGGCATCTGCAAGTCCGGAACGCTTTATCCGAAAACAAGGAAACCGGCTTATTTCACAACCGATTAAAGGAACAGCTCCGAGAGGAAAAACAGAAACGGAAGACCTGGAATTGATCCGGGAGTTGGAAACAAATCCGAAAGAACGCTCCGAAAATATCATGATCGTGGATTTGGTGCGGAATGATTTATCGCAACTGGCAACCAAAGGAAGTGTGTCTGTCTATGAGCTTTGTGCCGTTTATTCCTTCCCGACTGTTCATCAATTGATCTCGACAGTTTCCTGTGATCTGAAAGAAAACACTTCTTTTTCAGACATTCTGAAAGCAAGTTTCCCGATGGGTTCCATGACCGGCGCTCCGAAGAAAGCAGCAGTGGAACTGGCCGAACAATACGAAGGATTCTCACGCGAATTTTATTCCGGTTCACTTGGCGTCATTTACCCAAACGGCGATTTCGATCTCAATGTATTGATCCGGACGATTGTATACAACACGCAACTGAAGCAACTTTCCTGCGGCGTCGGTGGTGCAATTACCATTCTCTCCGATGCAGAAGCCGAATACGAAGAATGCAAAGCGAAAGTGGGGAAAATCTTAGCTCTTTTCGGAACATGTCAGTGGTAAGGGAAGCGATCAGCAAACTAAACCCGGAGCAATTTAATTGGTGTGTCGCTTGTTCCGGCGGACTTGATTCCACGGTATTATTAGAAGCACTTGTATTATCCGGATACAAACCGCTGGTTCTTCATATCAATTATCATTTACGTGGAGAAGACAGCGAAAAAGACGAACTCTTTGTCCGGAGTCTGGCTCAAAAACATCAATTGGAAATTGAGGTCGTTCATTGTCCGAAAGAAGTTACCAAAGGAATGGGAATCAATCTACAGGAAGCTGCACGCAAATTCAGACACGAATTGTTTCAATCCTTCATTCAGAGAAATCCGGACAACCGGGTTTTACTCGCGCATCACCAGGACGACCAGGTAGAAACTTTTTTCCTGCAGCTTATGCGCGGTTCCGGAATTTTCGGGCTTGGTGGTATGCATCCGGAACGAAACGGGATTATGCGTCCTTTTCTGTCACTTTCAAAAGAAGCATTGAGAACTTTTGCTTTGGAAAATCACATTTCGTGGCGAGAAGACCGGAGTAATACGGAGAATGATTACAAGCGCAATCAATTCCGAAATATTCTTCTTCCTGAACTTCAGAAATCCATTCCGACGTTAGGCCATTCTATTCTGCTCATTCAGCAAGTATTCAGAGAAGAGCAAACCACCATTCGTGGAAACCTAGAAAATCGCTTAACAAACTGGAAACAAAAAAAAGAAATTTCCTTCGCTGAATGGAATGAATTAATCGTCGAAGAACGCGTGATTATTTGCAATTCCTTCACATGGCCTTTATGGATGATTCAACGAATTCAAGAATTGGAAAACACTTCATTGAGTTCTGAAATTGATAACAGTCCAATTTTCAGAACAAAAGAAGGATTTTCCTGGAGTCCGAATTTTCCACAATCGGAACATTGGGAATTCAAGATTGAAGAGGTTGAATTCTTACCTGCTGTTTTTTCGAAATGGGAAGCATATATCGACCCGGAAAAATGTCCTGAACCCATCATCCGAAGCACCGCTGAGAAATCAGATTTCATCCGTAAAATCGGGGCTAGTGGAAAAACCAGCGTCTACAAACTACTCAAGGATCACGGAATTCCCGAACAATGGAGAAATTCGTATCCTATTTTTAAATCCGGCGGAGAAGTGATCTGGATTCCCGGAATAGCTCTTTCAGAAAAACACGTCCAAAAACAAGGTAACAAACTGATTATCAAACTTTCAAAAACACAAAAGGGGACGTGATATTTTTTTTCACGAAATGTGTATTTTAAATTATTTTTTCATTAAATTTCGGATTGTAGACTCTTTAAAACCCCCAAACATGGAACCTGTTACAGTAGAAAAAGAAATAGTGAAAGACCTATCTTTCAAACAACCCGTTGAAATCGAACAACAATCGGACATTCGTGCTAAGCTAGAAGAAGCAACCCGATTAGGGAATGGTTATCATCACAAAGTAGGTATCATTTTCCATGACGACGAAGGTCTGAAAAGAGTCAATACGACTATTTGGGCCACCGGTCAAAAGTACATTTGCCTCAAAGGCGGAATGTGGATTCCCATTGATCATATTGTAGAATTAAAGTTTTAGCTTTTCAAGAAAAGTATACAAACTCATTATCAACAAGCAGTTTTCGTTTCGTAGCTTTGGAATAAACAAACTAAAGCCCATGCGAAATCTGATTTCTTTCTGTTTTTTCCTGATGCTCGGCACAACCCTGTTTTCACAGGATCGTGTGAAGTGGAATTTTTCATACAATCCGGCTACACAGGAAATTCAAATGAAAGCTACTATTTCTGATGGTTGGCATTTATACAGCCAGCACATCAGTAACACCATTGGACCGGTTCCGACCAGTTTTACATTTACCGAAAATGCCAATGTAAAGTTTGAAGGCGAAGTAAAAGAGCCGAAAGCCATTCATGAATACGATGAAAACTTCGAAGCTGCTTTAGATTTCTTCAAAAACGAAGTGGTTTTTACCCGAAAAATTTCAAAAACGAAATCAGGCGAAGTCATCAAAGGCTACGTCACTTTCATGGTTTGTAACGAAGTCATGTGCCTACCACCTGTTGACATTGATTTTTCTATAACAATTCCATAACAACTCTGACATAATGAGAATCTCAAAGTATCTTTCTTTTCTTTTTTTAGTATTTCTTTCTTTTCAATCTTTTTCTCAACTTGAATTTGCAGAGGATAAAGCAAAATGGTCATTCAGAGTAGAAACCGGTGCAAATTGTGAAGCAACAATCGTTGCAGAGGTAAATATTGCCGCACATTGGCACATCAATTCAATTGTATTACCAAAAGGTACTTTCGGTTTGGCTACAGGATTCAACCTGGACAAATCTCCGAATTACCAGTTGGTTGGTGCGGTAAAAGAACCTAAACCGATTCAAAAGCACGATGACTTGGCCGATGAAGATTTAAGTTATCACGAAGGAAAAGTAATCTTCAGACAGAAAATCAAGATTTTGTCTAAAAAGGATTTTGTTTTAAAAGGAACTTACTCATTCCAACCGTGCGATGAAAACCATTGTCTTCCGGAACATGTAGGAAAATTCGAAGTAAAGGTCAAAGGATGTGAAGCTGCAAGTGCTTCAGCGATAGAAGAAACCGGAAATGAAAATACGGAAGCTATTGTTACGACGCCTGCGAAAAAAGATGATCAGACTACCGGTTCTCAATCTGAGAATGTCAAAAAAAACACTTCTGATAAAAAAACAAAAGCAGTAGCAACTCAAGACAAAAACGACATTGCAAACATGTCTGTTTTGACCATTTTTCTCCTTTCTTTCGGAAGTGGATTTTTAGCATTGCTTACTCCATGTGTGTTTCCTATGATTCCAATGACGGTTAGCTTTTTCACGAAAAGAAGCCCTACCAAAGCAATTGGTATCAAAAACGCAATCATCTACGGTGTTTCGATTATTGTAATCTATATTCTTTTAGGTGTTGTTGTCACCGCAGTATTTGGTGCAGATTCGTTAAACAACATGTCTACCAACCCGACTTTCAACATCATTTTTTTCCTTATTTTAATTGTCTTTGCTGTCTCTTTCATGGGAGCATTTGAAATCCGGATGCCAAGTAAATGGGTCAACAAAGCGGACTCAAGCGCAGACAAAGGCGGACTGATCGGAATCTTCTTTATGGCTTTGGCACTTGCATTGGTGTCCTTTTCATGTACTGGGCCAATTGTCGGGAGTTTACTTGTACAAGCTGCAACGACCGGAGGAATCGCTCCGATTGTCGGTATGTTTGGATTCTCTTTAGCTTTGGCTTTACCTTTTGCAATTTTTGCAGCATTTCCTGGATGGATGAATTCGTTACCAAAATCCGGTGGATGGTTGAACACCGTTAAAGTCGTACTTGGACTGTTAGAACTTGCCTTAGCATTCAAATTTTTATCAAATGCTGATCTGGCTGTACAGGCGCATTACCTGGAAAGAGAAGTCTTTTTGGCTATTTGGATTGCTATTTTCGCAGTTCTTGCTTTCTATTTGTTTGGCTGGCTGCAATTCCCTCATGACAGCAAAGTAGAAAAACTTTCCGTAGGCAGAGGGCTTCTGGGAACATTCATCTTTGCATTTGTATTGTACATGATTCCTGGACTTTGGGGAGCTCCGTTAAAACTGATCAGTGCCTTCCCTCCTCCGTTAAATTACAGTGAAAGCCCTTTTGGCGTCGGTAATTCTTCAGGAGGAAGTACAAACAGTTCTGAAACGTTAGATATTGTTGACGGTATGGAGCTGGGACCTCAAAACATTTATGTGTTTCACGATTTTGATAAAGCAAAGGCATACGCTGATAAAGTTGGAAAACCGTTGTTCGTTGATTTCACTGGGCATAATTGTGTCAATTGCCGAAAGATGGAGCAAAGTGTCTGGGGAGAACCTGGCATTATTGAAAAATTAAAAGGCGAAGTAGTCATTGCTTCTTTACATGTGGATGAACGAATCGACTTACCAAAAGAGGAGCAAATTACGGTAGAATTAACACCTGGAAGATTTAAAACATTAAAAACCACTGGGGATAAGTGGATGTATAAACAAATTAAAGACTACCAGGTTACGGCTCAACCTTATTATGTGATGCTTGACAAGGAAGGTAAAACACTTTCAAACGGCTCTGCTGATTATCAGAATCATGGAAGTCCTGATGTTTTTAGAAAATGGTTGAATGACGGTTTAAAAGCTTACAAAAAATAATTCAAAATTACCGTTCATCATAAAAAACTGTATTAAGAGAATTTTAACTAAAAATTGTTTTTTTAATTACAAAATAGATTTAACTTTGTACTGATTTAGGTGGTTAGGTTAGGTTGATTAGTGAATGGAGTTCGGACGCCCGTCTGAGCTCCATTTATCATTTATAGGAATCTGATCCGAACTCCCCAAAACTCTGACTTAATTGGAAAATCAACACACGGATTTTTATTAAATTCGCGATCATGAACCAATGGTTGCAAACTCACATCGAATTCCTGAAAGGCGTTGGTCCGCAAAGAGCCAAACTTTTAAGAGAGGAAATCGGTATTGTGACTTACCACGACCTACTCTATCATTTCCCTTTTCGATACATTGATCGTTCCAAATATCATCTGATCAAGGACGTTCCTTTCATTGATGGTTTCGTGCAATTGAAAGGACAGATTATTTCCGTTCAGGAAACGGGAAGCGGTCGACAGAAAAGATTGAATGTCAAATTCCAGGACTCCACCGGAATCATTGATCTGGTTTGGTTCCAGGGATACAAATACATTCTCCCGAATTTAAAGCTGAATACCGATTACATTGTTTTCGGAAAGGCAAAAGCATATGTCAATACCTGGAACATTTCGCATCCGGAATTGAGTCAATCAACCGGAAATGAAGCGAGTTTGGGTTGGCAGCCTGTGTATTCGTCTACCGAAAAACTCAACTCCTCCGGGTTACATTCCAAAGGAATTCAAAAACTGATTGAAAATCTGCTGGATCTGACCGGCAAAGTCCGGTTCGAAGAAACACTTCCACCACGTTTTATCCAGGAACTCAAACTTCCTGATTTCGGAGCTGCTATCCGAGCCATTCACATGCCTGCCGATGTTTCACTTGCCCAAAAAGCACGAACGCGGTTTAAGTTCGAAGAATTGCTGAACCTCCAGATCGAATTGCTGTTGCGGAAATCCATCAACTTGCAAAAAAGCAGCGGACAGGTAGTTTCTGATGTGGGACAGGTATTTCATGATTTCTATGAAAACAACCTGCCTTTCCCGCTTACCAATGCACAAAAGAAGGTTTTGAGAGAAATCCGCCGCGACATTGGTTCCGGATTCCAGATGAATCGTTTGTTGCAAGGCGATGTAGGAAGTGGAAAAACGGTTGTTGCATTATTGACCATGCTCATGGGAATTGGTTCCGGGTTGCAGGGTGCTTTGATGGCTCCCACAGAAATTCTCGCCAATCAACACTTTGTCGGGTTGCAGGAATTACTGGAAGGAACACCTGTAAAAATTGCCTTGTTGACAGGCTCTACCAAAAAAGCAGCACGAAGAGAAATTCACGAAAAGCTTCTCAACGGTGAAACCCATATTTTAGTCGGAACGCACGCCCTTCTGGAAGATGTTGTTCAGTTTAAGAACCTCGGAATTGTGGTGATTGACGAACAACATCGCTTCGGAGTAGAACAACGTTCGCGGCTGTGGAAGAAAAACACTTCTCCGCCGCATATTTTAGTCATGACCGCCACTCCTATTCCGCGAACGCTCGCAATGACGTATTACGGCGATCTGGATGTTTCCGTGATTGACGAACTTCCTCCTGGAAGAAAACCGATTACAACCAAACATCATTTCGAAAAAGACCGTTCATTGGTTTTCGGCTTCATTCGCAGGGAAATTGCGCTTGGAAGACAGGTTTACATTGTTTACCCGTTGATCCAGGAATCCGAAACACTGGATTACAACAACCTGATGGATGGTTACGAAGCGATCAGTCGCTCATTTCCTTTACCGGACTACCGCGTGAGCATTGTTCATGGAAAAATGAAACCGGAAGTGAAAGATTACGAAATGCAGCAGTTTGTGGAAGGAAAAACACAGATTATGGTTGCTACAACTGTGATCGAAGTCGGTGTAAACGTGCCGAATGCTTCCGTGATGGTGATTGAAAGTTCCGAGCGTTTCGGTTTGTCTCAATTACACCAGTTACGAGGTCGCGTAGGTCGAGGAGCGGAACAATCCTATTGTTTACTCATGACGGGGAACAAACTTTCTGCAGATACGAAAAAACGCATTCATACGATGGTTCGTACCAACGACGGATTTGAAATTTCGGAAGTCGATTTGGAACTCAGAGGACCGGGTGATATCATGGGAACACAGCAAAGTGGTAACCTGGATCTGAAAATTGCGGATCTGGCAAAAAATGGCCCACTTGTTGCACTGGCACGTGAAAAAGCAAGAGAGCTTTTAACTGACGACCCAAGATTGGAAAAACCGGAACATGTTTTCCTGAGAATGGAAGCAATAAAACGACTCCAGGACAAACCGAATTGGGCAGAAATTTCGTAAACTTGAACAATGAAAAAAACACTTCTACTGGCGATTGCGCTTTTCAGTTACTTTCAGGCAGATTCCCAGGTTCTTACAGGAACATTGGTTGATTCGGGTCGTAAATTATTAAACACGGATGAGAAATTTACCATTCCAAGTGCGACTGAAGGAACAGTTGTGGTAGAATTGTCTGTCAATCGTGAGGGAAAAGTAACCGGAACAAAAATCATCGGAGAACAATCCACAATTAAATCCACGCCTTCCCGCATGAAAGCTGAAAATGCAGCTAAAAAACTGACGTTTACGGCTGGAACGCGTTATGCTCCTTTTGAGCATGTGCGGGTGAAGTATTCTTATGTGATGCAATAAGGATCTTTCCTCCCCCTCATTCCCCCTCCAAAGGGGAAAGTCTAATCAACATTCTTTTGAAAAGATTGCCTGATTAATATCAATCCATTTTTAAATCTTAATCTCTGATAAAAAAGGGAGTTTAAAATCTCCCCCTTGGGAGGGGGATAAAGGGGGAGGACAAAATGATTTCGAATCCCGAGAAAAATTTATGCCGGAGTAGAGAAAACAAACTCCGCAGCGTTTTCTTCCAAATAAGACAGCATATCCAGGATTTCCTGCAGATCGAATGACGTAACCAATTTGGTTCTGTATTCCTTGAAATGTGCAATTCCTTTGAAGTAATTCGTGTAGTGACGTTTCATTTCAACCACTCCAAGGCGTTCACCCTTCCATTTCACGCTCATCATCAAATGATCGCGTGCGGCGTCTACACGGTCCTTCACACTTGGAAGATCCAGATGCTCTCCGGTTGCCATGTAATGTTTGATTTCGTTGAAAATCCACGGATAACCGATACTTGCTCTACCGATCATGATTCCGTCAACACCGTAACGATTTTTATATTCCACCGCTTTTTCAGGTGAATCGATATCTCCGTTTCCGAAAATCGGAATCTTGATTCTAGGATTGTTCTTTACTTCCGCAATACGTGTCCAGTCGGCTTCTCCTTTGTACATCTGGGCGCGTGTGCGTCCGTGAATTGACAAAGCTTCCACTCCGATATCCTGCAAACGTTCAGCTACTTCCATGATATTGATCATCGAATCATCCCAACCCAAACGGGTTTTCACCGTGACAGGTAAACTGGTGGATCTGATACAAGCCTGGGTAAGACGCACCATCAGATCAACATCTTTCAACACTCCGGCTCCGGCTCCTTTGCAAACAACCTTTTTCACCGGACAACCGAAGTTAATATCCAGTAAATCAGGGTTCGTTGCGTCAACGATTTTTGCAGACATAGCCATTGCATCTTCATCGCCGCCAAAAATCTGAATCCCGATCGGTTTTTCGTAGTCGAAAATATCGAGTTTCTGACGACTTTTGATTGCATCGCGGATCAATCCCTCGGAAGAAATAAATTCGGTGTACATCAAATCAGCTCCATGCTTTTTGCACAACGCTCTGAAAGGAGGATCACTGACATCTTCCATGGGGGCCAAAAGAAGCGGAAATTCGCCCAATTCAATATCCCGGATTTTTACCATGGTGCAAAGATAAAGCTAAATTAAAAATGCAAAAGGTAAAAAATTCAAAAGAGTTCAGGCAATTACAAATTAATCAGGCTTTTTGAATTTTACCTTTTCAATTTTGAATTACTCGGTTTCCTGTTTCGACAAGCTTTGATAGAAATAAGCACCAATCAATAACAATCCTCCGATTGCAATGAAAACAATCGTTTTATAGATCGTACTCAAAGTGCTCAAATCGTAGAAGAACATTTTCACAATCGTTCCACCCAAAATCGCCATGGCCGTGATTCGCATGATTGCCTGCTTTTTCTTGATTCCGATCACGATCATCGTAATTGCAAAAGAAGCCCACAACAACGACAACAAGATCTTGTAGCCCGCACCAAAACCGGAAACGAACGACCATTGAACCAGCTCAAGCGAAAGCATCCATAAAATGAACAGCAAGCTGATTACTCTTGTCCAGTTCTCCTGTTCTTTTTGCGTTTGTGCGATCAAAATTGAAACAAGAACTCCGGCAAACAATACGTAATGTGCGAGATTAAATGAATCCCAATAGCTTCCGTTTTCAACCAATGTCTCAATATTCGAAATACTGGAAGTCATTCCCAAAAGCGCTGCTCCCAGCAAAATATTTCCCAGGATTGCCAATCCCGGTGAGAAGGTTTCGTCTCTTCTCAAAATCCATTTACGGAAAGCGATTGAAATTCCGATTGATACCGAAACCCAGGCATATTGCCACAAATAGATAGAATCGTTGTAACAGCTCAATGTTTCAGCTGCCTCCATGATCTCTTTTATATTGGCCGTCTTTCCAACCAACAGAGTCGTTTCAGTAACGTATTCCGCATTTAAATGAATCCCGTAAAATCCTACGAAAAGTAAAAAGAACAACGCAAACACTCCTGCCGTTTTCCATGCAATCTGCTTGTAGTATTCGGGCTGATATCTTGAAAGCATCGCAAAAGTAATTCCCATTGCAAATACAGATAAACCGATCGTAATAAACAGTTCATTCTCATAAAACGGAAGAATTTCTCTGCTGAATGAGCGGATCACCATTTCAATCAAGACGGAAAGCGAAGCCAGGGCCAATAAAACGATTCCGATGACTTCCTCCAGGTTTCGTTCGATTTCTTTTGACAACCAGAAAAGCAATAAAACCCCGGTAATCATCACATAGATGTAGGAATAATCGCCGCAAAAGGAAGTCAGTAAATTCGATAATCCGAACAAAGAAAGCGCCTGGAAAATGCGCTTAAACTCCAACCTGTTCTCGCGTTCGAAAAGTACTTTATTCAGGTAGTAAACTCCTACTCCAATCACATTATACAAAACGGTTTCCCAAATCGGGGATTTATCCAAAACGAAACCGACTGCTCCGAAATAACAAATCCCAACCAATACCAATTGCACCAGCTGATGCCCTACCAAAGCTTCTTTTTTCCAGTGATTTCGTCCAACAATTCCGAAAACAAACAAGGCGAAAAAAGCCAATAAATAAGGCGCTGCAATGGACGGATCCGATGTTTTATAGCTGAAATCCGTATTGAACCAGAACAGGAAAATAAAACTTGTCCAGACAATAATCGGGTATTGAATTGTCGGCCATTTCCGCGCAATCGAAATAAACATCATCCCGATATTAATGATCAACATGTAGAGTAAATAGTATGAAATATGCTTCGAACCGTCAGAAACGAGCGGTGGAAGAATATACGCTCCGAGCAAGCCCAAATGCGCAATGATCGCCATTTCGTAATACATCGCCAGGAAAACCGCGATCAGTACCAAAATCAACAAACAGCCAAAGGCAACGGAAGAAGGAATCAACTGGTAGAAGCTATATGCCGCATAAGTCATAAAATACGCTACCGCAATCGATCCGCTGGCAAGAACTGCGCTGAAAGAGCGGTATTTCTGGCGAAAGAAAAAGGCAAATCCTCCTAAAACCAGGGCAATAGCAAATCCGGATAAAACGCGTCCGACTTCCCCGATCAGGTTGTGGTCAATGGCATATTTCGCTCCAATTCCCACACCGATCAATACAATTGCAATCCCGATTTTGCTCAAAAGCTGCTCACCGATAAATTGTTCCCAGGAAGTTTTTTCTTTGTTTACTGTTGGTACAGCGGCCGGTTTAACGGATTCCTGGACAGGAAGTACCGTTTTCGGTTTTTCTTCGTAAACAGGAGCTGTTTCAGTTGTTTTGATTTCTATTTTTTCGACTCCGAATTGATCCCGCAACAGTTTGAATTCGGCATAATTTTCCTTGATTCGAAGCTTTAAATCTTCATGTTCCTTCCAGAGGTTTCGGTAGGCTTCTTCAAGGCGAATAATCTTGTCCTTATCAGATTCCATAGTTTTAGTTTCGATTGGTTTTGAAAGTGAAAGTAGGAATAAGATTTATCGTTGGATGTTAAAAGTTGTAAAAATGACGAACGAGCACATATAAACCAACTAAGGTTCAAATAATTACAAATTACTTAAATTCATTTTTTGAATTTTTACCTTTTGAATTTTGAATTAGTCTCAGTCTTTTCTTCGGACGAAATGTCCTTTTTTGAGCACATAGGTCATTTTCCCGATCTGCATGGTTGCTCCGTCTTCAAAAGAATGAAAATCGGTGTACTCTTTTCCCGCAAAACTGATCGATCCTTTGGTCTGGTAAGCCAAATCAAGATAGTCTTCGTTTAAAACAGTTCCTCCGCAAACCAAGACATAAACAGGAACTCCGATGTTTTTCACCAACGACATATCCCGCGGCGATGCAAAATTATCTGCAATCAGGATGAGTTTCTTTGTTTTCGGGTAGATTTCCAATGCTTTCAGAAGTGCTTCCACGTTGTTTTCCGGTAAATCTCCGCCCATTCCTTTTTCCATGGTCGTGATCATCACTGACGAAATTGAATCCAGGCTGGTCGACTTACACGCATAAATTCCGCCGGTCTGCCCTACTTTCTTCGATTTATCTTTCTTATCGTCGCCATCATTGAAAAACACAAATTGCTGCGGCGCTTCCTGTTTATTTTTCAGCTGATTATTGATAAACTCAATGATTTGTGCGTTGTATGGAGCCATACTTCCCGTCACGTCACAAACCAGCGTGGTGTTTTCCCACTTCACTTTCTGCAAAGCATTCGAAACCTGGTTCGAAGACGGTGTCGGCTTGATGGTATTGTAATCGTAAGCCGGTAATTTGGATTTCAATTTGGGAGGAACTTCCGTAGCAAAAATTTCCAAGGGCGAAGGAATTACACTTCCACGGTTCATAAAATCGACCGAAAACTGCACCATGCATTCGCTGGGTTTTCCGTTGATGGTTCCCGGTTCCCAATCAGGCATATTCTTGATAAATTCCCTTACCTCATCTTTGTAAGGCGAAGGTTCCGGATTGTTCGGGAAAACGATTTTGGTAATCTTGCCTTCTTTGCTGAGAATAAACTGAACATCAATCTTTGCAGGTTTGGAAGATTCCGGTGGAAAAGCAAGGTATTTCGAAAAGTAATTGATGCGCGCCTGCTCGCTGTGCGGAAATTTAGGAAGCACAATAACGGGTTCTACATCGTTCAAAGAATCTTGTTTGATCTTCTCTGTTTCCCGTTTCAAATACGTGTCGTAAGCATAAGACTTGATCTTTCCGGCAACAACTTCGCGGATAAAATTCGTTTCCACTTTCGCAGAAACAGCATCCGGAAGATCGCGGTACGTAATCACAAAACCGTGAAAAAAGTCTTTTCCTGCTTCAGCGGAAGTGCACCCGGTTTGAGCCATCAGAATCCATTCGATTCCTTCTTGGTTCAAACAATTCGGCGCTGAAAGAAACAAACTTTCCAGGCGTTTTTTGTTCAATCCGTGCTGGTCAAATGTTTCGGATTTCCGGTAGGTCGTGTATACTAATTCTATTTTCAGAATGACTTTATCCTTGATGGATTGCAACGCTGCTTTGTCTGAAAAAATGGCGTTATTGAAAGCTGTTTCGAGGAAAATTTGGTCTTTCCGGGAGGATTTAGTGTACTTTTCGACATTTCTAGGTTGCGTTTTCAATACAAACGGAATCTGTTCCTGCACCGTTTGAGCAGAAAGAAACAAGGGAAAAAAGAACAATAAGAAATAACCGATTTTCATAAGTGGCAACTCTATGTTCCTATAACATGAAACTCCACTAATGTTACACTCAGAATGGCATCTTTACCGAAATAAAGCGCAGAAATCCACGCACTCAAAAACACAAAGCCGTACAGTCCGGCGAAGGATTTATGTAAAGGATTTTCGTTTCTGCTCAGGAAAACGCTCAGCATCCACATCCAGAACGGAACAATCATCCATTCGTACATGTTCATGAAAAAGCAAATCATGATGAGCGATGCGTTGATCATTTGCAGCCAGCGGAATATCGTTTTATCTTTCAAGGCGATGAGAATCTGCCAGACAAAGAAAAAAACGACGAAACTCAATAAGCTCCAGGTTGTAAACACCACTAATTCTTCCTGGTGCTGACGCAGGTAATTTTCCCTGAAAAACACTTCATAAACAGGTTTCGAAGATAGTACGAGTGAAAAAGTCCAGAGCAGCAGCGCAATTTCAGGCAAACGGATTTTTGCCCGGTTGGCGATCAGTAAGATTACCGCTACGAGGAATAATCCGAATTTATACAGTACAAAAGGAAGCAGGAATACGCCATCCCGCATCAAGGTGGATAATCCGAACATACATGCCGTTAAAATGGCAAGTAAAACGATCCGCTCGCTAATCATTCTTTTTTGCCAAAGCCTCTTCGATGTAATCGAATGTGGAAAGAATCACCGGTTTTCCGTCTACAACAGCAATATCGTGCTCAAAATGCGCACTTGGTTGTCCGTCTGCAGTGACGATTGTCCAGTTATCTTCCAATTGAATGACTTTTTCGGTTCCCAGGTTGATCATCGGCTCAATTGCGATCGTCAAACCATTCATGATTTTCTTTCCTCTTCCGCGTTTTCCGTAGTTTGGAACCTGCGGATCTTCGTGTAAGGTTTTCCCCAATCCGTGACCAACCAACTCGCGAACAACTCCGTAACCGTGTTTTTCAGCGTGTGTCTGAATCGCCCAACCGATGTCTTCCATGCGGTTGGAGGTATTTGCCTGCTCAATTCCTAAATACAGACATTCCAATGTTACATCCAGTAATTTTTGCTTCGCTTCGGAAATTTTCCCAACCGCAAAGGTATAGGCGTGATCTCCGTAATATCCTTTGTAAACCGCTCCGCAATCCACAGAAACAATATCGCCTTCCTGGATCGGTCTTTCCGTTGGTAAACCATGAACAACCTGTTCGTTTACGGAAATCAACAGAGTACTCGGACAGCCGTACAAACCTAAAAATCCCGGAATAGCATCTTGCGAACGGATATACGCTTCCGCCATTTTGTCTAATTCCAAAGGAGTTACTCCAGGACGCATCATTTCAGCAACCTTTCCTAAAGTTCTGCTTACTACTTGCGCTGCCTGGCGCATAATTTCAATTTCTTCGGCTGTCTTATATTTAATCATACTCTTATTCAAGAAATTCATGGATACAAAGATACTTTAAATTCAAAATGAAAAATTCAAAATTCAAAGGAATCTATTCTGTATCTCTAAAGTAGAGAATTGAAGTAAAAAAGCAATCCGATACACAACTATGTGCACGAGTGTTTTTTAAATTTTTCATTTTGAATTTTGAATTTTGAATTTTGAATTATTCCCTTCTCCCTTTTATCACTTCTCGAACCGTTTTAACTGAAATGCTTCAAACGTCCATTCCGGAGTGTAGATTTTCATGCGTTCTTCCAGGTCGAACCACGGAGATTGTTTGGAATTCATCGGATTCATCAATACCTGGATTTCCTGCGCCGGCATGTAACTTTGAGCCAGAAGCACCAGCTTTTTCCCTTCTGTATTGACTGCCATATCGACTACAATTACAGCATGTCCCGGCGATCCGCCACGAATGAGCACATCCCCGATTTCGACATCTTTCAATTCCACGGAACGCAGTTCTTTGTCCAATGAAAGTGTACTTGCATAGTTGAATACCGTTTCCATGTATTTCAGGAAGGAAGTATAACTTTTGTCTTCTCCGGCAGTTTTCTGCCAGGAAACGGAATTTCCGTGAATCAATACCCGGTTTCCTTCCCGCCATTTGGAATAGGCACAGTCAAATCCGCTGACGAAACGAAAGTGAATATCCGAATAGCGTTTCTGACGAAAGAGGTATTCTGCCCGCAATCGCATCACAGCGTCTGCACATTGTTGTAAATCGCGCTTGCCTACAGACATATCAACGACTGCAACATGTGCACTTTGATTTCCTTTCAGCGATCCGTCATACAAATGAACAGCTGATCCGTCCGGTTTCAACGAAAGATTCCGCAGATAGAATCCAAAACTTGTGCTGTCGAGTTGTTTTCTCCTGAAGCCTTCCGGAGGAAGAATCCGGGTTTCGATATTCGTTCCGGAAGTGTCGATGAGTTGCTGATTTGGCTGAATACCATCAACGGTATTTGGCTGATTCACATTACAGGAAACGAAAATCAGCAGGGTGATTGAAACAGCAAGCGTTAATTTAATCATTGATTTGAATGGTTTCAAGTTTGATCCAAGATAAGCATTTTTCCCGCTGATTGCGCAGAATTTAATTAAACTATAGGCTTAAATTTTGCGGGAGAAGTATTCAACATCTCTATTTGGCGCACTTCTTTTCACAAAAAAAACGACTCATCACTGAATCGGTTTTTTGTTGATTTTTTAAATACGAGCACGGCATGAAACTTTTTTAACGTGCTCTTCCGGGAATGAGACGGAAATCCGTCTTCGAACCAATCGTTTTTTGTTACTACCTCAGTATTTAGCTTTTCCAAAGCAATGCTGGTTCTTTCATCAATGGAAAAGTGAGAGAAGCAAAGTTGTAAGAGGTGCTAATAAATTGCAAATCGTCCATTCAAAAGGAATCAATCCGAAGTTCAACAGCGTAAAAAGGTGAGGTTTATTCGTCTTTAAACAATCTGAAAATTTCAATGTTATCAATCTGTAATTCTTTTTTGACAACTTCATTCCATTTAATCAATTCCCTTTTATTCCTGCCATGATCAACCGACCGGAAATAGGTGTCTTTCATCAAACGATAACTTTCCATAAATTTTTCATAGATTGATTCAAGTTCAGCAGGACTTAAATCACGATTTTTTAAAATTAATTCTAATTTTCTACGCTCTATTTCACAGAGATCAAAGTAAATATTCATGAAGCAATGAGTTACCTCATCAATGGGAAGCAGATAATAACTCTCATACGGATCAAAAATGGTACACGTCAGGATATTCGTAGAATCGTTATATACATTTTGATCCAAAAAAATTTTCACCGAAAGGTTGCAGTTCCGGTCTTCTAAAGCAACCTTCATGTCGCGAACCAATGTGTCGGGAATACTTTCCCTGAAGAGAATCCTGTTAGGGGACCATTTGATATAAGGTTCTTTAAAAAATCCTTTTTTCAGGGGAGAATCCTTTTTCGTTAAATAATTTCTGTTCGTAACCGTATTCGAATCTGAAAAGAAAACCAGGTTGCTGTTTTCGTAATCATTCACACGGTATTCATCGTTATATTCCCAGAAAAAATCATTCACAGGTATCGAAAGAATCTTTCGATAATCAGTCGCTGTTTTATTGAACTCAAACTTCGGAATAAAGAAGGTTTCATCGTAATCATAGGCATACAACAGTGCATTCGTTTTGATTTGGTACACATGCTCGGTTGGTTTCCCAAATCTACTTTTGTAAGCAATCTCATAGTTAAAATCCACATGGTTAAACAATTGTTTTTCATTCCTGGATGCAAATGTTTTGGTAATGTGAAGGTTAACTCCTAAAATACTATCTGTCTCAAACAAGGGTAAAAAGGGATGAATCCGGCAATTTTCGCAATTCATTGTCTGTTTTACGAGTCTGTTCCTTGTGATATTCAGCCAGATCTTTCCTTTATAGTAATTTCCGGATCTTTCTCTTGGGAAGTATGTGATTACAGCAATCGAATCCAGGTTATCATCCAGGTATTTCCGATCCAGGTTCAGGTAGAAGCTCCGTTGCATATTTTTACGGTTCATCGTAAACGGACTCAAGGGAAAGTAAGCCGTTTCGCTCATTACTTTCGACATTAAAATAGCCTTGGAGCTTTCGGAAGAAATAAACATGCGCATTTTTTCATCATAGGCTTGCATGGCGATTCTCCCTGCTTTTAATTTTTGGCCGGACAGTTCATAACCGGAAATTCCGGTATTGAAAAAACCTTCTACCAATTCCACTTGTTTATGATCAATAACCGTTTTCAATTCATAATAAGACTTTGCTTCCTGTTTGATTTTATTGGGATGGTCTTTACAGGAAGCGAGCAATTGAAAGAGATACCGATTTTCTTTCGGCACCACGGTGATTTCTCCTAATTCGGTAATGTTTTCCTTCATCTGCAGGACATAAAACAAGGTTTCTTCGTTTAGTATCAATCTTTGGGATTGATACCCGACCGCATGAACCAGGATTGTATCCGTCCAGTTTTCAATTTGAATCTTAAAAAATCCGTCGGTGTTACTAATCGTTCCTTTTCTGATCGACCGGTTATGAATATTCGCAAAAGGAATTTCTACATTGTTTGATTCTTCTACAATTTTCCCTTCGATTTCTTTCACCTGGCTGATCACCGGATGTGATACTATGAAAATCAGTAAGCAGCAGAAAAGTTTCATTGTTTCAGCAAATTATGCGAATTAAAATACTGTTTATTTCAGAAAATCACAAACCTATTGATTGGGTGGTATCAATCAAAATGTCCCCGATGATCAGGGACATTTGAACGGTTATTCACCTCGTTATTTCAACGCGATTTTCTTTTCTACTCTTCGCTTCATCTCTTCCAAATCCGATAGAAAAAAAGAGCTTGGAGCATGAATCATGGCTTCTTTGATCATTTTGAGCGCTTTTTTGAATTTCAGTTGTCGCTCCAAAAGCATTGCTTCATAATAAAAGAGTAAGGCGCGATCCATTCCTTTGCGTTTTCCGGCAAAAACCAGGAGCTTTTTCAACTCTTCGAAATCCGCCTGAATCAGCAGGCATTCCAAAAAGTAGCCATAGGTTTCCAGGTAATTCACATCGGAAGCAAGCGCTTCTCTGAAATAACTGTTTGCGGTCGGATAATCCTTGAATATTTCCAAATGAACTCTTCCCATTAAACAATACGCAATCGGGTTGTTGTTTTCATATGCCATGGCATAATTCAACGATTCCATGCATTGTTCCAAATCGTACGGATAGCTTTCCAACGCTTTGATCAGGTAATTATTTGTTGTCATACTTTAATTCCTTGTATAAATCTTGCTTCAATTGACTTCGTTGCTTTTTGAAGGTTTTCGCTTCTTTTTTCGGCTTGAAATCCATTCCTGTAAAGGTTCTCACCGGATTTCCGCGTTCCAGTTCATGATGCTGCGACCATTGCTGATTCACCTTGTCGATCATGTTCTGAAGCTGCACTTTTTCCAGTTTTTCGCGGATGCGCTCACGTGCCAGTTTCTTATTCTGAAGCTGTGAACGGCTGTCCTGAACAAAAACCATCGTTCCTGTTGGCGGATGAATGGCGCGAATGGCCGAACTCACTTTATTGACATGTTGTCCGCCTGCTCCACTGCTTCTTACGGATTGATAAACCAAATCCTCTTCTTTCCAAACTAGTTTTTCGGGTGTTTTCACTTCGTAAATTCCCACAAACCAGTTTTTCCGCCCATGGTTGGGACGATACGGACTTTTTTGAATCCATAAAATCGTCCCTAACCAGGTTTGAACAGGTGGTTGGATGTTCAAGCCTTTAACTTGCACTGTTGCGGAAAGAATCGTTCCGTTTTCAGCACCCGGAGTGCGTTCAAGCGTTTCTGCCTGCAATCCTTTTGTTCTCAGATCCGTGAGCAAAGCACTCAGAATTTTCCCGGCAGCCAATTGGCATTCCACAGGACCTTTCGCGGTTGTAATATGTAAAATTGTTGTTTCCATCTGTTCTTGTTGTGTTTAACTGATATCAGAAGTAATGCTTCTTGATGTCTGCACTAACGTTTTTTCCTTCGCTTAAGCAATTTGATATTGCCTCGCTCAGTCTTCACCAGCTATCACTGGCTCTTATCCATCCTTACAATCTTCGGCGAAAATGTCCCGATTGTTTCTACCAATTCCTGCTGATTTCCCATCACGTGGTGAATATTCTTGTATGCCATCGGGCATTCGTCTACTGCTCCGCCAATTAAACTCACATCCGAATCGGCCAATGTTTTCATCATTTCGCTCTTCGTAAAGCGTCCTTTACACTGAGAGCGCGAATACAAACGGCCTGCTCCGTGAGATGCGGAATTAATACTCGCTTCGTTTCCTAAACCTCTGACAATGAATCCCGGTGCGGTCATACTTCCGGGAATAATTCCCATCTGTCCCAAACCTGCCGGCGTCGCACCTTTCCGATGCACAATACACTCTTCGCCGTTCACGGTTTCCTTCCATGCAAAATTGTGGTGGTTCTCTATCGTCATCAACATGCGAAGCCCCAACTTTTTGGTCAATCTTGCGTGAATATCATCGTGACACGCTTTGGCATATTCTCCTGCCAGGTTCATCACTTTCCAGTATTCCTGGCCGTCGTGTGTGTTCAAATCCAACCAGGCCAAATGCTGTACTTGTCTCGGTAAAGGACATTGCTTGATTGCTGCCTGCGTATACTGTTTCGCAATCGCAGCTCCCAATCCGCGCGAACCGCTGTGACTCAACAAGCCCAAATATTCACCCGGAGGAACTCCGGCATCCGGAGCTGTAATTGTCACGGTTCCAAACTCTACGAAGTGATTTCCGCCGCCTGAAGTTCCCAATTGCTGGTAAGCCTTTCCATGAAGCTTTTTCAACAAGGGAATTTCGCGAAACAGGGAACTTTCCAATACTTCGTGGTCGTGTTTCACCTTGTGCGTTTCGTACATTCCGAACTTGGTATGTTCCGAAAGCAGGTTCTGCAATTGATGCGTTCTTCCGTTGAAAAATGAAGCCGGTGCATCAAAAATCGTCATCGACATGCGGCAACCGATATCTACTCCGACTCCGTAAGGAATTACTGCATTTTTCGTTGCCAAAACTCCCCCGATCGGTAATCCGTATCCGTAATGCGCATCCGGCATCAACGCTCCCTGAACCGAAACCGGCAATTTCAGAGATTGGTAAAACTGATGTTTCGTTTGTTCATCAATTTCGTTTTCGCCGTAAATCAAAAACGGTGAGCGTTCGACCTTTAGTTCGTTGAATTTCACTTCTACCGGGACAATTAAGCCCTCTGCTACTTTTCCCCAAATTCCGTCTCCGATGTACTGATCCGGAAAATGAAGCAATTCTGTTAGTTCTGCAAGAATTCGTTCTTTACTTTCTTTCTTTTTATATCTGCTGATCAGCCCTAAGGCGATGTTCACAGAGTTGTCTCCGGGAAAACCTATCTTCAACAGGTCTTTCCCTTTTAGTTTACTTCCCATAAATTTTTCTTAGCCGACAGAAGTAAAATTCCAATCTCTGCGTTATCCGAAAATTTCCATTGAGTCATTCACCTTAGTGAACTCCTCAACAAAAAATTTCCGAAAGCCTTGACCTTGAAATTTTCTTTCTGTCTTGTTTTTTGTAATTGCTCATTTCGAGCATAAGAAGAGATTTCGGGGAAATGGTGGTGGTTTCGACTCCGCTCAACCACCAAAACAAAAAAAATCCGAAACCTCAATGGCTTCGGATTTTCATATGCTGTTTTGTTTAAATATCAATTCAGTGGAAAATCCAAAGCCCGCGCAAACTAGCCTTGCCAGTCGGTGCACTCAATGTAGCTTGTAACTTGAACATTTGCTTTGGTTTTAAAATTGTTAATACTAATTCTTGATTCTTGTAATCGTCGACAAAGGTAACGCAAAAAAAATGACACGGTTGTCACTCCAGTGCAAAAAAATTTCAGAACTGAAGCCTTATTACATAGTAATAAAAAAATTGCGAATGACAAATTGCAAATTACGATCGTTCGTTTTCCCTGAACTAAAAAGCCAGAAAACCCTCTTTCTACAAGCTGACCTTCACCTGGTAAATTTTACTCAAACCATTCTCATATTGGTTCACATACATTTGAAATTCATCCAGGTTTTTGAAGTTTTTTGTTTGCAGGTTATTTCGTTTGGAAGTGAAATACAAGGTCTGTGTTTTTTCGTCATAAAACGGGCAATATTCCATGTATTTGCTGTTGATGATCTGTCCCAGGTTTTCAGGTTTTTGCCATGCTCCGCTTTGATCTTTCCGGGCGATGTATAAATCTCCGCTTCCATAGCCGCCTTCTGCATTGTATTTCGTGTAAATCAAAAAGCGTTCATCACTGGAAATGAATGCGTTGAATTCGTATCCTGGAGTATTGATTTGGTCGTTCAGCAAAACCGGAGAAGCATACTTTTTACCATTCCAGGAACAGCAATAAATATCATCTTTTCCTTTCCCTGTTTTGGCATCCATCGTGAAATACAGGTTGTTGTTTTTGCTCAATGTCGGGTAGAATTCATTGTTCTCTGAATTCACAGATTTTCCGAGATTAATCGGCTCCGACCAGGGATTTGTCGCGCTTTTTCGTTCTACATACCACAAATCAAAATTTTTCGGACTGTCTTTGGCTTCTTTCCAGGGTCTGTCCGAAGCAAAATAGAGACGATTTCCATCATCTGAAAGAAAAGGTTCCATGTAACTGTTTTCATCACAAAAAGCCAGCAGTTCCGGTTCTAACCAGGTGTTCTCTGATTTTCGCATCCGGACAAGTTGTGAAATCGCGCCATCCGGGCTTTGAACAGTGAAAAATGCTTCTGTTCCGTCTTTGGAAATGCATAAATCGCGGACATTCAAAAATTGATTGAGCTTTTGCTCGAATAAGGAAACCCGGAGGGAATCCTGTGAAAAGATCGGCCCGCTTAGAAGTAAGAATAACAGGAAGTTGAATCGCAGCATCGTGATGAATGATTGTACACGAATGTAGCGAATTTCCGGGTGGAAAGGTTGTCTTAAAAAGTCGGATTTTAAGCTCCGGAATACAAATTCGCGATATTGTGTACTAACCAATGGTAGCAAGGGTTGCAGCAGCAAAAAACTAACTCAAATCTTTCGATAATAAAAAGATGCATTTTCAATAGTTATCTTCCAATTTACATTTTGATAATCATCAACTCTGAGTTTCTCAAAAATTTGCTTCGATCCTGAAATTGTTATCGTGTATTGGTTCCTGTCATTAAAATTCTTATCATCTAACTCATAAGACATTCCGAATTTGTCTTGATCCGGCTCTAGTTTTTCAATGAAGGGCTTTAAATAGTTCATTACGGCTTGAGGGCTATTAAACATATCATTTTTTGGAAACTCAATTTCGAAACTTCCTTCATATTTAAACGCTGGATAAGAGGAATATAAAAAGTTTGGATTTTGTTTTTGAGCATTCAAAAATGTTTCGAATTCCTCTTCGTTTTTAAAATTCACTCCTTTTGCAGAGTATTTTACCTGTGGATATTTTTTACGCCAAACTGATAATTGATTCAAATCGAAACGATATGAATGTCCATTATTTGTAAAAACTCGCTTGTACTCGGGATTAATGTTCAAAGACGTAATATTTCTATAATCTTGTATTAAATGAATCTCTATTGATTTTTCTGAAAAAACATTTCCTATTGGCTCGCCATATTTTAATTCAGAAATAAATTCTATGATTTCTTCCGGTTTTTCAATAATAAAATGAAGATTCTGACCATTTTCATCAAGCCCCCCCCCTTTCACAATAATTTTGGTGGAATCATTTACCAACCCCGTATCATAGAATTTCGGAACATCTCCCTTTATAAAAAAACTAGACAGAAAAAAAATAAAAGGTATTACAGCTAATTGTTGGATTTTCATTTATACTTGGTTTTGATTCTACAAAGATAACAGAGACCTGACTCTGAACTCTCAAAACAAGTCTTTTTTTCCTCTGTTCCTATGTTCGCGATATTGTGTGTTAATCAATCACAATAAGGCTTTCAGGATCAAAAACACAAAAAACACTGCTGCCTACTTCCGATACTTTTGCAAGCCAATTCCTGTTTTAAACTCGAATATGAAATTACAAAAACCCGAAGTGACAGCAAACAAAAATCCCCGGTACTTCGACTACGCTCAGTTACCGGGGATTTTATTATCGTTAGAATTGACTTACGCCAATACTTCTTTCACTTTATCTGCTGCTTCCTGCAACAATACTGCTGAATGTACATTCAATCCTGAATCGTCGATGATTTTCTTCGCTTCTTCAGCATTTGTTCCCTGCAAACGAACGATGATCGGAACTGGAATAGTACCAATGTTTTTGTAAGCATCAACAACTCCCTGAGCAACACGGTCACAACGAACGATTCCTCCGAAGATGTTAATCAAAATTGCTTTTACGTTCGGATCTTTCAAGATGATATGGAATGCTTTTTCAACGCGCTCAGCATCAGCAGTTCCACCAACATCCAGGAAGTTTGCCGGGTTACCACCTGAATACTTGATAATATCCATTGTAGCCATCGCCAAACCAGCACCGTTTACCATACAAGCAACGTTACCATCTAATTTCACAAAGTTCAATCCAGCAGCGTCTGCTTCAACATCCAACGGATCTTCTTCAGAAGTATCACGCATTGCAGCATAGTCCGGGTGACGGTACAATCCGTTTCCATCCAATGTTACTTTTGCATCTACTGCAATGATTTTGTTATCTGAAGTTTTCAATACCGGGTTGATCTCAAACATCGCAGCATCACATCCTTCGTATGCACTGTAAAGAGCAACAACGAATTTTGTCATTTGCTTGAATGCTTCTCCTGACAATCCTAGGTTGAAAGCAATCTTACGAGCCTGGAATCCTTGAATTCCAACACGCGGATCGATTTCTTCCTTGAAGATCAAATGCGGAGTATCGTGAGCAACTGTTTCGATATCCATTCCTCCTTCTGTTGAATACATAATCGTGTTACGACCTCTTTCGCGATCCAACAAAACAGACATATAGAACTCTTCTACTTCAGCTTCTCCCGGGTAATAAACGTCTTCAGCAAGCAATACTTTACTTACCAATTTCCCTTTCCCGTTTGTTTGAGCTGTTTCCAAATGACCACCAAGGATTCCTTTTACTTTCTCCTCAACCTGGTCAATACCTTTTGCCAAAACTACACCATTAGATCCAGTTTCTTCTACGATACCTTTACCGCGTCCACCAGCATGGATCTGTGCTTTAACCACATACCAACCAGTTCCTGTTTCTTCTGTCAATTTTTTAGCTGCAGCAATTGCATCTTCTACTTTTTCTACAACAACACCGCGTTGGATTGCCACACCGTATTTTTGTAAAATTGATTTTCCTTGATATTCGTGTAAGTTCATGACAACTTTTTAAATTTTTGGTGCGCTAAAGGTAAGCATTAAATTCGTTCGAGATAATCCGAGTTCTATAAAAATTCGATGGATTTGTAAAATTTCCGGTTCGGGTTTTCATCTGTTAAAAATCTTGGAATCCGAAACGGGTTGCCAACATTAAAATGAGATTAGAATTTAGCCTGTAAAGACTGGACAAGCAATACATTACCTAATTTTAAGCGGAGTTCTTTTTTCCGTCACATGAAATTGTTTGTCACAAAAAAATTCTGGAAGCGTTTTGTAATGTATTTGATCATTACTCCGGTTCTGCTGTTTTCATTATTAATCCTCGTTGTTTACTGGAAACAAGACGCTTTGGTGCAGGAATTACTCACCACTTTAAACGAAGATTTTAAGGGTGAAATCAAGATTGCCGGAAGCCATGTTTCTCCTTTTGCCAATTTCCCGCATATTTCCATCGACCTGGAAGATGTGCGGATTTACGAAGAGAAGGAACCAAACGGCAAACCGATTCTGAAAGTACAGGATGTATATGTCGGTTTTGATTTATGGACCATTATTTCCGGGAAAACAGAAATCAAATCCATCAAAGCGAAAAACGGGAAAATCAACCTGAAACAGCATCTGGACGGAAGTTTGAATCTCCTGAATGCGCTTTCATCGACCAAAAAGGCAGAAGAAATTGAAGAAGAATTGCATCTCGACCTGAAATCAATCGTCCTGGATCACATCGATATCCGGAAATACAATGAAGCCAATGCCGTTTTGATTGACCTGGATATTGAAAAGGCGACAAGCAAATTCAAGATCAAAAATGATGTGATCGATACAAAACTGAATAGTAAATTCCAGCTTTCCATTTCACAACACGGCAAACCGACATTCATTCAACACAAACATTTGCAATTTGCAACGGAAATCCTCTTCGACCAAGTCAGTAATTTTCTGACCATCAGTCCAACGGAAATCCAGTTGGAAAACTCCTTTTTCGGAATTGAAGGGAAAATTGATATCGCCAATGAAATGGACCTGGATTTGAAACTGAACGGAGACAAACCCAACTTCAACCTCTTCATTGCTTTGGCTCCGGAAGAATTGATCAAGGTGTTTGAAGAGTACGAAAATCGCGGAAAGCTCTATTTCCAAGCTTCCATCAAAGGGAAATCGCTCAATGGAATGATGCCCGCAATCAGAGCCGATTTCGGATGCAAAGATGCGTTTTTCAGCAATGAATTAACGCACAAAAAAGTAGACGGAATCCGCTTCAAAGGGTATTTCACCAATGGTGAAAAACGTTCGTTGGAAACCATGGAATTCGGAATTTCGGATTTCAGTGCACGACCGGAAACGGGGAAATTTACAGGATTGATCAAAGTTTCAAACTTCAACGCACCGAATGTCGATATGAAACTGATCTCGGATTTCAACCTGGATTTCCTGGCTAAATTCGTCAATTCCAAAGAACTCACCGGCTTGAAAGGAAATGTGAAACTGACCATGAAGTTTAAGGACATCATTGACCTGGATCATCCTGAAAAAAGCATTGAAAAACTGAATGAAGCTTATGAAAGTAAGCTGGAAGTCAAAAACCTGTCATTCAATTCTAAGAAACTGCCTTACAAAATTCACGATATCGATGTCATGGCGCATATGGACGGACATCTGGCAAAAATCGACTTTATCAATATGCATGTCGGTCGAAGCGATGTGTCGATTTCCGGGTTAATCAGTGATCTTCCGGCGATTATTCATCATACGGATATTCCTGTCACAACGCAATTGTCTATTCAAGCCAAACGCATGGATTTCGGTGAACTCTCCAAATCGAGCGCGGATGAAAAACCAGGCGTTGATGAAGAACTGACGAATTTGCGCGCTCAATTCAAGTTTATTACCAGCGCCAAAGCCATTACGGAATCTCCAACGCTTCCTTTGGGCGAATTTTATGTTGATGACCTTTACGCCAAACTGAAACATTATCCGCATGTGTTGCATGATTTCCATGCCGATGTGATCATTCGGGAAGACAATTTCAAAGTAGTCGATTTCACCGGGCAAATCGATCAATCCGATTTTCATTTCAATGGCGGAATTCTGAATTACAACCTCTGGTTTGAAGACAAACTGAACGGGAACACCACCATTGATTTCAAACTCAATTCCAACAAATTGAAACTGGAAGATTTATTGGTTTACAAAGGCGAAAACTTCATTCCTGTAGATTACCGCCACGAAGAATTGGATCAACTGAAATTCCATGGAAATGTCGCGATGCATTTCGACCACGGGTTAAAATCAACGGATTTACAATTGGATCATTTCACCGCAAAAATGAAGATTCACCCTTTGCGCATTGATCGTTTGGACGGAAGATTCCACCTGGAAAATGAGCATTTGGTCGTAAAAGAGATGGATGCGAAAATCGGAAATTCGGACTTGCACCTGGATATGAATTACTACCTGGGAGATAATCCCGAATTGAAAAAACGCGACAACCTGGTTCATCTGAAATCGAATCGATTAGACATTGACCAATTGATCAATTACACGGAACATGCTCCAAAAGCTGCTTCAACGACGACTTCTCAAAAAGTGGATCACGGCAATGTGTTCAGCATTTACGATATTCCGTTCCCGGAAATGGAATTCAGTTTCATCGTTCACGATCTGAAATACCACAAATATCATATTACGCAGTTGAACACACAGTTTCACACCAAAAGCAATCACCATGTTTCCTTTTCGAAATGCGATCTGCACGCTGCAGGAGGTGAAATCGGAATGACGGGATATTTCACTGCAACGGATAAAAAACACATTTACCTGCGTCCGCATCTGACGATCAAAAATATTCAGCTGGATCAGCTTTTACTGAAGTTCGACAATTTTGGACAGGATCACGTCGTCGCTGAAAACCTGCACGGAAAACTGTCCGGCTCGTTAAGCGGGAAGATTCACCTGCACGCAGACATGACTCCAAAACTCGACGATTCGGAAATCGACCTGAAGATTGAAGTCCTGAAAGGTCGTTTGGAAAACTACGCTCCGATGAAGAGTTTAGCGGATTATTTCCAGGATAAAAACCTCTCGAAAATTCATTTTGACAGTCTTCAAAATAACCTGAAAATGAAAAATGGAGAACTGACCGTTCCGAAAATGGGAATCAACACTTCCCTCGGCTACCTGGAAATTTCCGGAAAACAGGATGCCAAAGCCAACATGGAATACCTCATCAGTGTTCCGCTGAAAATGGTGACGGAAGCCGGTTTCAAAAAATTATTCGGAAGAAAGAAAGAGGAAGTTTCCATTGACCAGGAAGATGCCGTTCAATACAAAACGGATAAAATGCGCTTCATCACGGTGAAAATTGTCGGAAACACAGATAATTTCTCTGTGAGTCTGAGCAAGAAGAAAAAGCACAAGACTGGATAGTTGTCTTCGACTTCGCTCAGACAAGCTATTTCACAATAAAAACAAACAAGCAAATCGATATTTGTTATTAATAAAACATTTTTCTACATTTGTGACATGAACAAACATATGCACATCAGTACTTATTATTATGCGTTTCTGAATCCGGGAACCGAATAAGTCGTTATGCAAACTTTATAGCTGAAAAGCCCGGTTCTTTTGAATCGGGCTTTTTTTATTTATCCATTTTTTCTTTTTTGAAATGAAACAACAATTTGAACAGTACACAGCAGAAGATTTAGCTGTTTGGTCGACCTTATTTGAGCGACAGATTGAAAACCTGGAACACAAAGCTTCCCGCGATTACCTGGAAGCACTTGAATCGATGAATCCTGTTCTGAATGCGTATCAGCTTCCTCATTTCGAAAAGATCAATGAGTGGTTTTCAGAACACACCGGTTGGGAAATAGCTTGCGTTCCGGGATTGATCGAAGTAGATGAATTTTTCGAATTGCTCTCGGAGAAGAAATTTCCTTCGTCTACCTGGTTGCGCTCAAAAGACAAACTGGATTACCTGGAAGAACCGGATATGTTTCACGACATTTTCGGGCACATTCCCCTGCTTTCCAATCCGGGATACTCGCGCTTTATCCATCAATTCGGAATCCTGGGAAAAGCACACAAAAGCAATCCGGAAATCCTGTTGCAATTACAGCGCCTGTACTGGTTCACCATTGAATTCGGGTTGATTTCCGAAAACGATGAGCTTCGCATTTTCGGAGCAGGAATTATTTCGTCTTTTCACGAATCGATCTCAAGTCTTTCGAATTCGGGAGGAGTCGTTCATCATCCTTTTGGCGCGGAACAGATGATTCAAACGGATTTCTGTACCAGCGAACTGCAACAAAATTACTTCGTGCTGAATGATCTGGCACAATTGGAACAAACAATACAAATCCTTTCAAAAAAATACGCTCATGCATTGGAATCTCATAGCACATCAGTTTAGAACCGTCGTGCAGTTCAAAAATCAGTCGGAACTGGCAGATTTTGTCCTTCAAATCGCACAAATTGCAGATCAAATGAATCATCACCCCGATCTGACCATCAGGCATTGCTCCGAATTAAGCATTGCGGTTTATTCGCACGATCAGAATAAAATCACTAAACGCGATCACGAATTAGTTGAAGCCATCTCCAATCTTTATGAGACGGTTTCACCGCTTAGCGTGTGAAAGTTTCCGTGATTTTTGAAGTTTTCTCTTCCTGCCGTCACTTCGAGTGTCCCGCATGTCATTCTCGATACGTTCCGACTAAAATGTCGGAACTACACGAATTGACATCTGCGGGATGTATCGAGAAGCAGGAAGAGAAAATTTCTGCATTTTAAAAAAATCTCATCATTTTTTTTCATCCGACCCAAGGTTTGGTGATCCGCAATTGTTTAAAGACTAAAACAAGAAAAGAATCACTATGAAAAAACAATTCTTATTTATTTCATTTATCTGCGCAACAGGCGCATTGAATGCTCAATTATTGCCAAACGGAGGGTTTGAAAACTGGACCAATCAGGCACTTTATGAAGATCCGCAATATTGGTCGGGAATGAACGCATTGACGATGGTCGGCGCAGATCCATCTGCAATCAAGTCAACAGATGCTCATAACGGGACATACGCATTGAAGTTGAAAACCAGTGTGAGCGACATCGGGGACGATGGAGAAATGGACACTATTCCGGCAATTTTGATGCTTGGCACAATCGATGTATTAGAGGGCACAGGAACCATCGGGTATCCGTTTAATCAACGGCCTGACTCATTGATTGGCTGGTATAAATTAAGTTCGCCGGGAAATGTGCCCTTTCACCTGGAATTCAGTTCCTCCAAATGGGATTCAGGTACAAGCAGCCCGGAAACAATCGGCGTAGCTATGTTTGAAGGACAAGCCAGTTCAAACTATATCCGATTCAGCGTCCCGATCAATTATTTTGACAACGCTGCACCGGATTCTATCCAGGTTTTCATCACCAATACAACAGATGAATCCGTAGTAACAAACGAATTGTACCTGGATGATTTGGGTTTTGTTTACAATACCGCAGGAATTACTGAAAATACTGCGCAAATTGAAATCTATCCGAATCCGGTAACAAACCTGCTTACTGTTCGAAGTGACCAACCCGTGCAACGCATTTCGGTGAAAGACATTCATGGAAAACAACTCTTCGAAATCATGGGTAATACGGAATTATATCAGGTAGAAACAAGCCAGTTCACATCCGGTGTTTATTTCTGTGAATTATCCTTCCCGAACGGTTCATCCCGGCAATTGAAATTCCTGAAACAATAAGTCTCGTTAGTCACCCCTGCCCTATGAGAAGAAAGCCTGCATTTTGCGGGCTTTTTTTGAATAAAAAGTCTTTTTTTCTTCGTTTCGACCCAAGGTTTTTGCTCTGAAAATTGTCTTATAATCAGAACAATAAATCAAAATATCATGAAACAATTAATCAAAAAAACGCACCTCTTTACCGGAATTCTTTTACTTGCAGGAACATGTGCTTCAGCACAGGAAGAACCGGCTCCAAAAAGCAAAAATTACCTGGAAGTTTCTTATGGTCCGCATACTAATTTAAGTTTCCGGGCTTTGTCAACCAGCAATGACGACCAGGATCAGTTTGAGTTCAATAAGTTTAATAACCTGGGAACTTTCGGTCTTCGTTACGATCGTTTGTTGAATCCTTCATTCAGCCTGGGAATTGATTTTTATTACCTGCAAAGAAAATCCAGTGGAACGGTAACGGAATACAACACCGGTATCCAAAGCAATGTCGAATACATCATCAATCGTTTTAAAACACAAATCCGCGTTGCCTACCACTTCCCGATTGCCAATCCGGATTTAGATGTATACCTCGGAGGCGGAATCGGTATCAACAACCAATTCAGAAAATTGCTTATCAACGGAACAGCAACTTCCCGGGACGAATACCCATACAATATTTTTTTACCGGTTTCTCTGAGAACATATGCGGGATTGCGCTATTCTTTCTCCAAACATTTCGGTGTAAATGCTGAACTGGGAATCGGAGGACCTTTATTTAATGCCGGTTTTCATTTCCGTTTCTAGCCCTATTTTCAAGCCTATTCTACTCAATTTCAATAATTCCGTCTAATTTTGGCGGAATTATTGAAAAAAAAAATCACTTGTGACCAAAGCTTTTTGATTTGGCAATTGTTTATTCACTGAAATCTCATTTTTGAGCAAACTATATGGAGACAATACAATTGGGTTCTTTTTGGAAATTCACGCTTCTGATCCTATTGCTTTTACCGGTAACCGGGGCTGCACAAGAAGCAGAAAAACCGTATAAAAAGTTTAACCTTTCCCTCGGATACGGGTTGGTGAGTTATTTCTATTCTCCCAACCAGGAAACAACAACCTATTACATCATTGACAGTATTAATAACATTCACTCTTCTCAAACGGATATGATTGTTACCGATATCAAAATCAAGCCGCTTTTCCTTCGCTTTGATTACAAATGGGATAAAAAAAACAGCATTGGTTTGATGGTTACTTACAATGGTTATAAAGCATCGGGCACACGAACGGATTCCATCTGGGATGTGAATTCTTCGGGATATACTATTTCAAACAGCAATCTGTTTTACAGCATGCACCGTTTGCGCACCCAGGTTGTTTATACCCGTCATTTTTTTGTGGATCGTCCGAAGGTGAATACTTATTTCTACACGGCATTAGGATTTAACCTGAAATTCAATAAACACAAAGAAGAGAACATGAACGGAATAATCCCCGGGAATTCTGGCATGGACGTTTCTCGCGGTTTCCCCATTGCCAGCAGAATCTGTTATGGTTTGCGTTACAATTTCAGCGAAAGCATGAGTTTACTAACGGAGGTGGGACTTGGCGGACCGCTTCTATCAATTGGTTTAACAGCTAAGTTTTAATCCGACAAAAAGCATTCTGTGGAAATCGAACTGATAAAACGTTGTATTGAAGAAGACAGGAGGGCGCAAGAACTCTTTTACAGGCAATGCTATGCCAAATTTATCGGCACGGCCTATCGCTATTCGAACGGAAAGGAACAAGCGGTCCATTTTTTCAACCTGGGTTTCGTGAAAATCCTGTTGAACCTGAAAAAGTACGATCAAAGTAATCCGTTTGATTACTGGGCGAAACGTGTGTTGATCAATACCATCCTGAACGAACTGAAAAAGGAAAAACGGGAACAGGAACGTGTCAGACCGACTGAAGATATTACTCAATTCACTCAAACTTCCTGGGATGACGATGACGACGAAATCATCCGGGAAAAGATTGAATTAATCCGGGAAAAGGCGCAGCTTTTGCCCCCGATGACCAAGAATGTATTCAATTTGTATACCATCGACGGTTACAAACACCATGAAATTGCAAGTTTGCTCGACATCAACGAAAACACAAGTATGTGGCACTATTCGGATGCAAAAAAGAAATTGCGAAAAATGTTAGACATCAATTAATTGAAAGCGATGGAAGATTTTAACAACATAGAATTCGATCCGATTCCCGAGGGACTGGAATTCAACGAAAGTTACATGCAAGATGCCTTTGCAATGTACGACGCTGAAAAGGAAAAACAAAGACGGCGCATTTTAATCTGGTGGCTCACATCCGCATTGGGCTTCGCTTCTATTTTATTAGTCGGAATTTACTTGCTTTCAAAAGACGCTTCTACCGAAACTGCAGATAAAAAAGCTCCTTCTGACAAAATGATCTCTGCACGAAATACATCGGCTGAGCATTCAGGTTCTTCTGATGGAAACAAAAAACAAATCGGCACAATTTCTACAACAGCGGACAGCAACGTAAATCAACATGAAAATGATGAGATGCTTTCGAAAAAGACAACTGCTTCGAAGTTCCAAACTTCTGTTACGAATACAAATGATCATTCAACTGAAAACAAGAGAAAGTCAAACTTTCGATCCAAACAAGCATTAGCACAATCTAATACTTCAGGAAGATCCCGCAGTGCATTTAAAAACAAACGCGCTCGCACAAACATGGTCACTGCTATCGAAACAGAATCTACGAATCGTATCGATGAAGTAAATGCTGCTTCTCCATCTTCTTCAGATTTAACAGCTCAAACTATCACTACGAATGATCTGAATAAAAGAGTTGAAAGCGATTCCAGTTACTATCCGGATTTGGATAGTCTGCCGTCAAAACCGGCATTGCTTGCATTTAACCAGGACAGCGTATCCGAACGAACAATCAACAACCTGAGCGGTGGTTCTTTTCAAAAGGAAATTGAACCTCGCAGACACCAGTTATTTCTGAACCTTGGAGTAAACACGATGTTTGGGATGAAGGAACTACAACATCGTGTGATCTTCAAGGAAAGTATCGGACTTTCCTACAATTACCAGCTTTCTCGCAAAGTCGGGATCGGTGTCGGGTTGGAATACCATGCTATTCCTAGAATTTCATACCGGAGAATTGTCAGTGATACAAACAATTCCAGTAAAACAACAACGATTCTGAACAAAACTACGCTGAATTACATCAGTTTACTTCCACAAGTGAATTTTCAGTTGTGGCCTCATCACAAAGTAACTGCCGGAGTAGGGATTGAGTACTTACTGGTTGATCCGGGTGAGCGGTATGAAATTGATAATTATACGGATGAAAGCCCGAAAAGAACGAACAGTAAATTGTATTACAGTACGTTTAACCGTTTTAACTTTTCCATATCTGTCGGATATGTTTACCAATTCAGCCGGTTCATGTCTGTTCAGGCTTTGTATCATTTCGGCTTCACAGATATTACAAAAAACAATGGTTTTAACCAGACATTTGACCGCAACAGCCGATTGCAATTGGGTGTAAAAATCAAATTGCTTTGATTACTGAAGGAAACCTTTAAAAGAATGACTTGTCCCATAAGTTTGATGATTTTTGAAATTTCCCGCTGAGGAACGCAGATAACTTATATTTTAGGACACTACGTAAAAGAAAAAGAAGGGACGCGATACATCACGTCCCCTCTTCTTTTTTATATTTTATTTCAATTAATGAGCATGTAATTTCCAGGTCGAAGTGATCTCTCTGGATGCAGCATTTTTGTTTGTTTTTTCCGTCAAATCTGCCCAAATCTTAGAAACTCCCGCTTCCAAAGCAGCTTTTTCATCTTTGAACATGTCCCACATCACTTTCGGATCTTCGAAGTAATGTTTCACAAAATTGGTATCAAAATCACCTGATTGAAATGCCGGGTGCATCATCACAAATTTTCCGAAATCCAGGGTTGTTTTCAATCCGGAAATCTCGTAGTTGTTGATTGCAATGATCATCTTTTGGATGGCTTCCTCACGGTTTTCTCCCCAAACAACCAATTTGGCAATCATCGGGTCGTAATAAATCGGAACTTCCATTCCTTCTTCAAAAGCATCATCCACACGCGCCATGTCTTTACGCGGTCTGCGGTAACGATTCAAAGTTCCGATATCCGGAATAAATCCGTTCAAGGTATCTTCTGCATATACACGTACTTCGATGGAATGTCCGTGAATGGAAAGTTCATCCTGTAATTTCGGCAAACGCTCTCCGCGCGCAACACGTACCTGCCATTCTACCAAATCCGTTCCGGTGATTTCTTCCGTTACCGGGTGCTCTACCTGCAAACGCGTGTTCATTTCCAGGAAATAGAAATTCAAATCGGCATCCAATAAGAACTCAACGGTTCCTGCACCTTCGTAATTACAAGCTTTACAAACGTCCACAGCCGCTTCTCCCATTCTCTTGCGCAATTCAGGCGACAAGATTGCGGAAGGAGCTTCTTCGATCACTTTTTGGTGACGACGCTGAATAGAACATTCACGCTCGAATAAGTAGATGACATTTCCCAATTGATCCGCGAAAACCTGGATCTCAATGTGTCTTGGCTTCGTTACAAATTTCTCGATGAAAACAGCATCGTCTCCGAAAGAAGAACGCGCTTCGCTTTGCGCCATGTTCATCTGTTCTTCGAATTCTTCGACATTGTTTACCAAACGCATTCCTTTTCCACCACCTCCGGCAGATGCTTTAATCAAAACCGGAAAACCGACTTCCGCTGCAATTTTCTTCGCAGCTTCCACATCCGTGATCGCTTCATCCACTCCGGGAACCAATGGCACATTGTACCCTTTTACTGCTTGTTTTGCGGACAATTTATCTCCCATCAATTCCATTGCTTCCGGAGACGGTCCGATAAATTTAATTCCGGCTTCTTTTACCTTTCTTGCAAAACCTGCATTTTCAGACAAAAATCCGTAACCCGGGTGAATTCCTTCCACTCCCAGTTCTTTACAATACTTCAGAATGACATCTTGTTGCAAATAGGATTCGGAGGACGGCGATTTCCCTACATAAACAGCTTCATCAGCTTCGTAAACGTGTGGTGCATTGGCATCTGCATCAGAATAAATCGCGACAGTCGCAATATTCATTTTTTTCAATGAGCGGATGACACGTCGCGCTATTTCTCCTCTATTTGCAATTAAAACTTTTTTCATAGATTCTTTCAATGGCGGTAAAAATAATTAAAGTGAGACGAATCACCTAATAAGAAATACGATAGTTTGTCAATTTGGTCCGGAAGCCTTGAAAATGAGATAAAAAGTGATATTGATCCGGAAAATTCCGAATTAAAAATCATTCGTAATTCGGCTCCCGATAGCTATCGGGACGTAATTCGTAATTATCTAAGGAATAGGTTGCTCTTCTTTCACAGGAGGCTCTGTCTTCTCTTCCTTTTCAGGATTTACCGCCGGGGATTGCCCGGGAACAAAATCAACCGGAACACGATTTTTGCGCTTGGAGTTGCTTACCTTATTTTTCTTTCGGAACAAATTCATAAAGAACTCAATGATCCGCGATTCGGTAATGTTGTTGAAGCTTTCTTCGTAGTGCAAACCGACACCCTGCGTGAATTCCCCTTTATCCTTGTTGCTCAGGATTCCTTTGTCATTCGATTCATTGAAAAGCGAAATCCGGAAAGATCCGTCATCGTTGATCAGGTAATCCAGGTTAAAGCTTCCGATCAGGGAATTGGTCGCAGTTCCCGAAGAAGTATTGTTCGAAACTCCCAAAGACGTTTTCAGGATGATGTTTTGTTTCGCTCCGTAAGCACGCTGCAATCCGAACTGGAAGTTTTTATCACCCGTTAATGTATTATCGTTGTACCCGACATTCATTTTCACATCTTTCGACAACTGGTCAAGTGCTGCGTTGATCTGCTGGGTAATTACTTCCGCTACACCACCGTAACTTCCGTTGTTTCCTCCAACACCCTGGAAACGGTTCATAACCAGTAAGGTGAAGAATTGTTTCTGTACCTCATCTTTATTCGAACGGATTTTAGCCAATACCTCTTTTCCGGATTCGCTCGCATTCGGAACTTCGATATCCAAAGCAATAGCCGGGCTTGAAAGTGTTTGCGTAATATTCAGCACACAACGCACCTCCGATTTCGTGGTAGAAGATCCACCAATCTGATCACGGTTCAACTCATCCAAACTCGCGTTGACTTTGTAATATGCTTTGATGTCCAGGCTCGCATCGTAGGGACTTCCCGACCAGATAATCTTACTTCCCTGGTCCAGTTCAAAGGTTTTTCGAATCGGATTCAATACGAAATCGTACTGTCCGTCATTAATAACGTATTGTCCCGTCATGCGGATCTGTCCGAAATTATCTACCTCCAAACCGATATCACCGCTACCTGTGGCACGGATTTCTTCATTCGTCTGATTATCCAGGATCAGGCGGATATTCGCATCCGGAGTTGCTTTAATATTCAGTTTCAGATCCACTCCGGTCAAATCCAGTTTTTTCTTCACCTTGGTTGTATCGGTATTGAAATCAATGAAATCAAATTCGCTGATTTCTCTCGCTCCGTACAACGGCAAGTCGACATGTGTTCCTTTTTCGGTTTTCGCATTCACCGTGATTTCCGTATTTCCTTCCTCGAACAAAATACTTGCATTCCCGGTCGCATAGGCTTTTCCGTAATAGATCGTTCCTTCTTTGTACGCGGTATTCAGAACCATGAATTTCTTCGTCGGGCTCAAAGGTCTTTTGCTGATCGGATCACGGAATCCACCAACCGATTCATCGAAAAGAAGGTCAAAACTTGCGGAGAAATCCTTGAAGTTGTTGTGGAAGACTGTTGCCAATGCATATGCCGTGTTTCCTTCATCATCCAGAACCGGGAATGTTCCGTAAATACCGTCGTTTTCACCGTCAAACTTCAACGGACCGCTTAAGCTGTAATGTGTTCCCAGGATTCCAACGCGCAATCCACCGTTTTTCAGTTGCATATTTCCACTGATAATCGGTTCTTCAATACTTCCTGTTGCATGAACAACTCCCTTCACACTTCCGGCAATATCCGAAATCACTTCCGGATCCATAAATGCATTTGCGAAGGACAAATTCATGTCTTTGAACTCCAAATCGAAGTTGATATTATCGTCTTTCTTGAACGGCAATACGTAACCGTTGAAGTCAAACGTTTGCAGGTCTTTGTACTTCAAATCTCCGTTCAGGATGATCTTTTTCTCCAGGTCAATCCAGATTCCATTCACGTGAACGTCTCCGACTTCCTGTCCTTCCAGGAACAAATCTTTCAGAACCATGTCTCCGTCTACGCGAACATCCGTAAACGGTGTTGCCAAACGCGCTGTTCCATCCAGATTTCCTTCCATTTTGATCCCGATTCCCAGCAAGGAAGAGAATTCCTCTACGTGCAATTCATGCGCATTCACTGTCAGGTAATCTTCCGGATCTTCAGACAACACTCCGTTCAAAGCCAGGAATTGATTGTCGCGCTCCAACATGAGGTGATTGATTTCCAAATGGTTTTTGCAATACACCATTTGCGCCGTATTCATGATTTCCCAGCGGTTGTTTTTCACCGAGAAAAAGGATGGTTTTACCTGGATATCGAATTCGCCTTCTTCACGAACATCCACGATGAAATCAAAATCAGAAGTGTTTTCCACATCTTTGTTCCAGATCAAATCGGTTTTGTAGATGTTTTTCGTTCCATCCATCGACAACTGAATGTTTTCCACATCCAATGAATCCCTTAATTGCGTTTTATCTGCTTTCAAAACCAAAGAGCCTTCCCCTTGTGAAAACTCCTGGTGCAGATCCACATTCGTCAGGAACGCATCACTTTTATCACTGATCAGCTTGTCGTATTGAATCTTCGAGGATTTGATATCCAGCATTTGATGGTGAACCCTGGAATCCAGTTCCACTTTGACAATCGTACCATATGCTATTTCGAGATTCGGAGCAAAAATAGCGAGAAACTCTTTGGAATCTTTGATCGTCGCTTCCAGGTCGAAATGATCTTTTGAATCCATTCCTTTCGGATAATTCTTCGGTGCAAAATACGACGGGAACGCATCGGAAAGTCCGTTGTTAATGGCGATCGGAATGGTATTGAAGTTGATTTTTCCGTTTAAATCCGCATCTGCAATGGCACTTCTCAACTCAAAACGATCACTTTCCGTATTTCGTTCGATGTAAAGTCCCAGCTGAGGCAGGCTTATTTTCTTCTCGTCTTTCACGAACTCAACGCTGTCCGCTTGAATCATTCCTTCATAGGTTTCAAGGGAATTTCCTCTCAAATCCATATCCAGCTTTCCGGTGAAGGATGATTTTTCGTCGGAATCAAAGTTCAGGATTCCCAGGTTGGCTTTGTCAATCGCAACTTTAAAGTCAAAATGCTGAATCTTCGACACATCAATCGAACCGTTGAACGCCAAGTCCAGGTTCGGATCATTTACTTTCAGGTTCGCGTCCAGTACATTATTGATGAACGATCCGTTTGTAACGGAAATGTTTGAATAATTGTAATCGTTGAATTGGAACTTACTCACTTCACCTTCCAGTGTTTCCAGGCGAATCATGTCTTTTTGTCCCACAATTCCGCTCAGGTAAACCTGTCCGGAAACACTTCCGAAGTTCGTGTTATTCAAAAATTTACCCAGGTTAAAGCTATCTACTGCAATATCGTAATTGGCATCCTGTGTACGATTAAACGAATAACCACCGGCCGGAAGTTTATTGAAGGTAATTTCGTTGTCTAACTGCACAGAACCCAAAACTGATTGGAGTTTATCACTTTTAACGGAAAACTGGTCGATGGACCCTTTAATAAAGGTATTCTGAACTTCCGCAAACTGAAGTCTGTCGACCATTTCATCAAAATTCATCCGTTTGATTCCGGTGTCTTTAGGGAGTTTTATGGCTTCAACATCTGAAAAATCAATCAAAGCATAATCGATCTGTTCGTGGAAAGAAGAACCGCTCATGCTTCTGAAGTCCGGCAGGGAATAATCCCCGCGAATCACACTCCGTGTTCCAAAACGCAGATCCATGTTATCGATTCTCAGATCCATCACTTTCTTCGTGACTTCTGCCTTCAACGAAACAACTTCATTCATCCCTTCGAGGGCATGGCCGAAAATCGCGACATCCCAGAAACTGACCCTGGAGGAATCGATCACGGCATCAAACGAAACACTGTCTACAAAACTGTTGAATCCTTTCAGGCTGCTCATCAGCATGTTGAGTTTGGAAGCATAAATATCCGATCTGGAAGTATTGATTTCCACCTTACTCAACAACACTCCTTTGTGCGGATCGATCATGGCTTTCGCATAAAGTCTCTTGAGCCAGAAACCGGACTTTTCCTGCGTTTGAAGATGTTTCAGCGTGAATGCCAGAACACCGCTCTTTTCTTTGAAATCTTCGATATGCAGAATAACGTCTTTGAATTTCAGGTGGTCGTAATCCATCCCGAACGTTCCGTGGCTTTTCCGGTTATCGTCGTAGGAAATCGTTACCCATTCAATATCAATATTGTCGACCGTAACACTTGGCGGTTCCGACTTCTTTTTGTTAGACTTTTTTCCGGAGAAATAATCTGCAATAAAATCGTAATTGTAATCTCCGGTGATGGTGTCGCGTTCAATTCCTACTCTTCCGTTCGAGAGTCCGACGCTTTTGAGGTGAATATAATCTCCACCCAGATCAAAATCCTTGACGCGAACCATGATTTGCTGCAAAGAAGCCAGCGTATCGCCATGCTGATCGCGAACAAATACATCTTTGAGGTACACTTTGTCGAAAAAAACCACATCAATCTTCCCGATCCGGAATTCCGCGTCCAATTCTTTCGATAAGAAATTGGTTGCGAGCGTTCCCAAATAGGTCTGAAACTGGCTTGTACGAATGGCAAAAGCAAAAAGTATGAGTACTAAAAGCACCCATTCAAAAGAAATCCCTACTATTCTACCTAGTATTTTGAGTACTTTTGCCATGTATTACATACAAAATTAACAAAGTTGAGCCAACAATCATTAGTAATTCTGGGAATTGAATCATCTTGTGATGATACTTCTGCCGCTGTACTCAAAAATGATACCATTTTATCCAATGTTACGGCTAGTCAGGCGATCCATGAACAGTATGGTGGTGTTGTTCCCGAACTGGCATCGAGAGCTCATCAACAAAATATCATTCCGGTTGTGGATGCAGCCTTAAAAAAAGCCTCCGTCACACTGAAAGATATTGATTTAATCGCATTTACACAAGGACCGGGATTAATGGGTTCTTTGGTTGTGGGAACGGCTTTTGCCAAATCGTTGAGCCTGGCTTTGGACAAACCGATGGTTGCGGTGCATCACATGCATGCGCATATTTTGGCGCATTTCATCAATGAAGGTACTCCGATCCCGAAATTTCCTTTTATCTGTTTGACGGTTTCCGGCGGACATACGCAATTGGTTCGGGTGAATTCTCCCGTTGAAATGATCGTTTTAGGTTCTACCATTGACGACGCAGCCGGGGAAGCTTTTGATAAAACGGCTAAAATTCTTGGATTTCCGTATCCGGGCGGACCGCTGATTGACCGTTATGCGAAAGAGGGAAATCCGAAAGCATTTACGTTTTCCAAACCGCAGGTCGACGGATACAATTTCAGCTTCAGCGGATTAAAAACTTCCGTACTTTATTTCATCCAGAAGGAAGTGGCTAAAAATCCGCAATTCATCGAAGAAAATAAAGCCGATTTGTGCGCCTCGATCCAGGATACGATTTTGGAGATTTTATTCAAGCAATTGCGGAAAGTTTCAAAAGATACCGGGATCAACGAAATTGCCATTGCCGGCGGTGTTTCTGCAAATTCCGGACTGAGAAACCGCTTGCAGGAAGAAGGAAAAACGCTCGGCTGGAATGTTTATATTCCGAAATTCGAATATTGTACGGATAATGCCGCAATGATTGCCATAGCCGGAAAATTCCTGGCAGAAAACAAGCAGTTTGCCGATCAGAGCATCAGTGCAAATGCACGATTACCATTTGTGAGACCATGAAAAAAATTGAACTTCCGGAAGCATTTGTGAAACGTGTCAGCGAAGACACTTTTTTGGGGACTTCCCTCCTGGATGCTTTGAATGAAGAGCAGCCGATTGCTATCCGGATCAATTCGCTCAAAGGTGCTTCTGTTTTCACAGATCTGGAAGCAATTCCCTGGTCGAAAAACGGATTTTACCTGGAAGAAAGGCCCATTTTCACACTTGATCCGCATTTTCACGGCGGACGTTATTATCCACAGGAAGCAGGTTCACAGTTTATCGACTGTATTTTACGCCAGCTTTCATTGCCGGAAGATCCGATCGTATTGGATTTATGTGCTGCTCCGGGAGGAAAAAGTACACTGATTGCGGATTTCCTTGCCGGAAAAGGCTTGCTTCTCGCCAATGAAGTCATTCAGAGCAGATCGCGTATTCTGAAAGAAAACCTGACGAAATGGGGAGCTAAAAACACCTTGGTAAGCAACAACGATCCGGCAGATTTTGAAGCGCTCAACAATACCTTCGACTGTATTTTAATCGATGCGCCTTGTTCCGGGGAAGGAATGTTCCGCAAGGACCAGGAAGCCCGGAATGAATGGTCGGTAGAATCTGTTAACCTATGCGCTGCGCGACAAAAACGGATTGTGATGGATGTGTGGAATTCGTTGAAACCAAACGGTTACCTCATCTATTCCACTTGTACGTTCAACGAACAGGAAAACGAAGCCAACGTGGAATGGGTTCTCAATCAAACGGATTCCGAATTGGTTTCGTTAGAAATTCCTTCTGCTAAGAAAGGACGAAACGAAATCGGGCATTATGCGCTTCCTTCCGAATTGAAAACGGAAGGATTTTATGTTGTTGTGATCCGGAAATTGGGTGAAGAACGCATTCAAAAAAACAAATCCAAAAAGAAAAGCTCATTGATACGAATCAAAACCGAAAGCTGGATGAGCGAATGGGTTTCTATCGATGAATCGGAATTTGTTCAATGGAACAATTACCTGTTTGCCGTTCCAAACGGAAAATTGGAGCTGATCGAAAACCTGCACAGCAAATTGCGCATCATCAAACTGGGAACAGAGCTGGGAGAAATTTCCCGGAAAGGATTGATTCCGAATGAAGCGTTGGCCTTGAGTGTCGGTTTACTTTCGGATCAGATTCCCGATATTGCATTGAGTAAAGATGAAGCCTTGCATTACCTGAAAGGAGAAACCTTTGCATTAAGCGGAATACACGGATTCAATACCGTTTCATTTGAAGGAACCAAACTTGGATGGATCAAACATTTGGGAAATCGTTTCAATAACCTGTATCCGAAAGAATGGCGGATCAGAATGCGTGTCGATTAATTAACAGGTCGGAAGAACTGCATCTTTCCTTTTTTCAAATCGTTCAGGAAAATACTGGATTCTCCTAATTTCCGTCCGAAATTTCCGGTATTCTGATGCCAGAGAACCAATTCTCCGTTCGCCTTTACTTCTTTTACTACCGCGAAATGCTTTTCCATTGTTTCGAAGTATTTCATTCCGTTTTTAACACCGCTGAACCGAACTCCTTTGAATGCAATCAGATCGCCGGGAGCAACACAGTTCTTTTTATAATCATACGGAGTTCCGAATACATCATAACCGTTCCAGTTTGCATGCGTTTCGTTTAAGGCCAAACTCAAAACGTCCCAGCATTCGCCTCTCAAGATCTTCTTTCCCATGTACGGTTTTAGAACTGTCAATATCTCGGTATTCAGTTTTGGAATGGAATCGCAACGCTGAACACTTTGTGCCTTGCCATGGAAACAAAACGAAAGAACGAATGCTAGAACGCTTAAATATTTCATGTTGTTTGTGATGTTACTGTTATAACGCGTAAAATCAAAAAGGTTAAAAAGAAATTTGATATTGCAGTACCATCATGTTCTTTCTACTTGTTTGAACCGCGTCTCCGTTGGAATTATTCGCAAATACCGGACGGTTTTGAAGTGCTAATGTCAATTTTCCACCATGCGTTCCGTGAATCAACCAATTGATTCCGCCTTCACACATCACCGCGGCATCTTTCAATGCCTGGAATTGAGAATACTGCATTTGAACGTAAGGCAGCAAGGTTCCGTTTCCGGGAAGTAAATCATCTTTGAATTTGTAGCCAACCTGTGCAAAAAGGATATTTCCGCTTCCTACCATTGGGAAATTCACTCCCGGACCGTTCAAAGAAGCCGTAGCCGCATTGACACCATTTGCCGGATTCATTCCGTTATTCATGCGCAGATAGTTCTTTCCGAAGTCAAAATTATTGTATGCTACATACGCATTCAAAGCGGCTCCTTTCTTCCCGATCGGAAGATCTGCAAACACATCCGCTCCGAACAAAAGCATTTTGGTACGAACTGTGTCTCCGTCAATTCCGGTATGCCACATCGCTTTGTTTTGCTGCACCCATCCTACTCCAAGATTCAGCACTTTTTTCTTTCCCAGGTACGTTCCGCTAATATAAGGAACTGCTGTTGTTTCCTTATCAAAAAACTGCCAGAACAAATATCCGGATGTTTGCATTTGAGGTGCTTCCGTCGAGAAATTGGAAACCGGGTTAATCGGAGGAATCGGTACGGTGCTGTTTTTTGCCGACATCGGACGACTAACTGCAACGCGGTAATTCAACGCTCCCAATTCACCTTTTGCATAAACGGATAGTTTACGCGCAAACTGATCATCAATTCCATTCGTCGCTTGTTGATAAATCGGGGCATCCAATCCCATAATGTTTGCAACTGCCGGTGCCGAAAAACGCGACATTCCGCCCCAGGCAGTCAAACCTCCACCGATATGAATCTGCTTCGCGATTTTAAATTCTGTGACCGCATCATGCAAAAATGCTCCTGTTCCTCTTGGCTGCAAAAAGCTGAAATTGTTTTGTCCGAATTGTGTATAGAAGAAAATCCGATCCGTCAATTGCCCGAAAGCCTGAACACGCCATCTTCTGATCCCGATATCCGCATAATTGGATTTCGGAGTGCCGTCGATCGTTGTTCCCGGATTGAAGTCGGAATATCTGAGCCAGGTTTGACTTAAAAATGTCCCTTTGAAATAATGAGTTCCCGATTTATTAAAATTGATCCTCAATTCAGGTATCGTGATTCTTTCTTTTACAGAATCCTTTGCGACTTGCGCCAAACCTGCCATTGATTGCATTGACAAAATCAATACAAAGCCTATTTTTTTCATACTACATTTCCATTAAAAAGCACTTGATTCCGATATGAAGCCACATCAAACTCACGTTAAAAATATGCCGTTGCCAGTTTTTGAGAGCCGAAAAATTACAAAAGATTCGCCTTATTCGGGCATTTTGAGTTTAAATAAATGTCTTTTAAATGACAAAAGCCCTGACTTTCATTCGTCAGGGCCTTTCCTTTTATAATTGAAGTAGTCGGTCTTAATCTATTTCAGGATATTAATTACCCCGTTAAATGTTTTCTTTGCATCCGTGTAAATGTCTTTTACCCGTGCAATCCAGGAATACGATCCTGCCGGAACCGGTTTCCCGTTATATGTTCCGTCCCAGGCAGCATTTACATCGTGTGTTTCCCAGATAATTTCTCCCCAGCGATTGAAGATGATCAATTCGAAATTGTATTCATCAATTCCCGAAATGTAGAATCTCCAGCTTTGATTGAATTCGTCTCCATCGGGTGTAAATGCATTCGGTGCATAGAAAATAATGTCGCTGATCACATTCAGAATCCGTTCTGTTGTATCCACACAACCTTCAGCAGTTTCTACCACCAGTCGGATTTCATACATTCCCACCACTCCGTCCGGATAATGGAAAGTTGGATTCTGAGCAGTACTGTTGTTTGGAGTAGCTCCCGGTGAATACCAACTCCAGTTCACAACTCCCGGACTCGATTTATCCTGCATTTTGACTGAAGTTTCAAAAATAGTCGTCGGATTGGAAGACATCGTGAAATCCGCTTTCGGATTCGCTATCACGTTTGCAATTCCCGGGAAAGTATTCGTGGTGACACATCCGTGAATCGAAGTCGTGACAACAGTAATCGTGTAAATTCCCGGCGACGTGTAAGTATATGTCAAATCGCTGTTTCCATAGAATGTCCGCGTTTCTCCATTTCCGAAATCAGCCACCACAGAATCAATTTCAGAAGGGTTGTTTGAAGTATTCTGGAAAATGAAGTCTCCCGGAAGACAGGAATAAGGTTTATTGGCCACATAACTCGGAATAATGCTTACCGGGAAACTAATCGTCAAACAGGAATCCGTTGAAGGAGAACCGCATTGTTCCGTCAGTTCGGCGCAATAAACCGTAGCATTATTGACCGGATCAACTACAATCGAAGATCCGGTTCCGATCACCGTTCCATTTTCTTTCCATGTGAACGTATAATATTGGCTTCCGTTACCACCTGTTCCCTGAACATTCAGCGTTGTCGATGATTCCGGACAAATGGTGATATCCGGAGTGATGGTGACAATTTTTAATGGAGTCGGTTCACCGATTGTTGCTGTCACCGAGATCACACAACTATTCGCATCTGTAATCGTTACTGTATGTGTTCCTGCAAACAAATCATTTGCCAAAGGTCCGGTTGAAGCCGAAGCATCCCAGGAATAAGCATAAGGTGCCGTACCGTTTACGACGCTCACCTCAATGATTCCGTCGTTCGCGCTGTTACAGGTCACGTCCTGTTGATTGATAATCGTTGCAACCATTCCCGGAATTTCCCCCACGATAACTTCTACCGTATCGATACATCCTGTTGTGGATGAAACTTCACAATGATACGTTCCTGCGGTCAATCCTGTAATGGTTTGTGTGGTTTGTCCGCCCGCATCGTACCAGTTATAAGAAACAGTTCCGAGCGCTGGAGTCATTGTCGCTGTAGCTGTTCCATCATTACCGCCGGGGCAGCTGACCAATGTTCCCGAACCGGAGAAAGTTGCATTGGTATTCGGCACATTTACATTGACATTTGCGGTACAACCCATTGCATCTGTAATCTGAACGGTATATGGCCCTGCAACCAAGTTCGTGGCGGTTTGCGTGGTTTGTCCACCCGGAGACCAGACGAACGTAAACGGTGCCGATCCTTGTGTCGGAGTTACCGTTGCAGAGCCTACTCCGCCAAAACAATAATCCGTTGTCGCTGTTGTGGTTCCCGCTACAACTTGTCGTGTGATGAAGGTCGTATCACTGACTCCACCAACCGCTGCATTACAAGCTGTGGCCGTTAAATAATATCCGGTTGTTCCCGGAGGAACAGTTGTAATATTCAATACACCACCACCATATGGGAATGTTGCTCCCAGGGTATTTGCCCATTGGATAGAATTATTCGAAGTAGAAGTTACCGTATAGTATTGCACAGTTGCAACTGCATAATTGGAAGTATTGTTCGGAGCTACCGGAGTAAACCGTTTTCCATCCTGGTTCGCGTTCCAAACCGTATTATTTCTTCCGGGAGTAATCGTTGCGGTTGTTCCCGCCGGGTTATGAAGTCCCTGAATTGCCAATCCTCCATTCCACGTAGAACAATCCGGTTTCTGACCGATCATCATATCGATCACATTGGTTGTTTCATAAAAGACCAAAGCTCCGTAATAACAGGTGTTCAAACATTGAAAGGCATTCACACTTTCATAGAGAACCACAAACTTCCGATTGGGCGCTGTACCGATCGTTTGGTACTTAATCGGCCCGATTGGTGCCTGCGAAGGGTTAATATCCGAATAGAACAACATCGCAGAATTCCTGGTTGTAGCCAGGTTAACGGTTGACGGCAAAGTTCCCATTCCGACCAATGACCAGGGACAGGAATTATTTGCATTTGCGGCAGTGAAACTTACCAGACCATTTGCTCCGATAACACACTGCGTGTAATTTGTTCCGTAAAAATTGAACGTAAATCCGATCGGAATCTGAGCAGAATACCAATCATCCGGTAATTGGGGAATTGTAGTAGCGTTATCCAAAGTGATTCCGGCATTCAATACCGGGTTTCCTCCTGAACAATTCGTGATTTGAACGGTTTGGCCTGCACAAACTGTAGCATCCTGACCAAGGCATAATGTTACCTGAGCATTCAGCATGCTTCCCGACATCAAAACCAACGTGAATATTAAGATAATCTTTTTCATAATTACTTGTTGTGGTGTCTTAAAAACGTTTTTTTCAGTTATCGGTTGCTTAATATTTAAATAAATATCAAAAACATTTAAATAATTCAACAACAATTGGTTAAACTGTTTTAATTACTCGTTTTTATGCTAGAAATTTCATCCGGAAAACGAACTAAAAACAAAGGGAATAAACTAGCAGTTGAGGTATTCACTAAAGGCAAAAAATGAAAGATCTCTTTCTGAGAATTCAGGATGGTAAAAAGGCTTTTTTATTCTATGGATGAAAACAAAAAAGCCCTGCAAACTGAATTGCAGAGCTTCTTGGATATATAAAGTAGTCGAAGTTTTACTTTAAAATGTTGATGGCACCGTTAAAGGTTTTCTTGGCGTCTGTGTAGACATCTTTCACCCGTGCAATCCAGGTATAAGCACCTGTTGTAACCGGCTGACCATTGTAGGTTCCATCCCAGGTAGAATTCACATCGTGTGTTTCCCAGATGATTTCTCCCCAGCGGTTAAAGATCAACAATTCGAAATTGTACTCATCGATTCCTGACACGTAGAATTTCCAGCTTTGGTTGAATTCATCTCCATCCGGAGTGAAGGCATTCGGCGCATAGAAAATGATGTCGCTGATTACAGACAAAATACGCACTGTAGTATCCACACATCCTTCCGGTGTTTCAACGATCAATTGAACAGGATACGTTGCTACAACTCCTTCCGGATAATGGAATGTCGGATTTTGATAGGTACTGTTATTCGGAGTCGAACCAGGAGAAGACCAGGTCCAGTTCACGACATTCGGACTTGATTTATCCTGCATTTTAACTACCGTTTCAAAAATGGTTGTCGGATTTGCTGAGAATGTGAAATCTGCTACCGGGTTTGCAATGATGTTTGCAATTCCGGCAAAGGTCGCTGTAGTTACACATCCCAATTCGGAAGTTACCGTTACGTTCATCGTGTAGATTCCCGCTTCTGTATAAATATAATGAATGCTGTCTGTTCCGTAAACTGTTCCTGTCTGGCCATTTCCATATTCAACCACTACCGAATCAATCGGATCATCGTAATCAAAATTCACCATATTTAAACTATCCAAAGTGAAGATTAAATCTCCCGGCAAACAAGAATATGGTTTGTTCGATACATATATAGGTACAATCGGAGTCGGGAAGGTAATCATCATACAGGAATCTGTAGACGGAGAACCACACTGCTCAGTTAATTCAACACAGTATTGTGTTCCTGATGTTTCCGGGTTTACTTCAATAGATGTTCCTGTTCCGATTACTATTCCGTTTTCTTTCCAGGTAAAAGTATAATACTGGCTTCCGTTACCACCTGTTCCCTGCACGCTCAACGTTGTGGATGACTCCGGACAAATAATCAAATCCTGAGTCAGGAACGTAATTTGTAGCGGAGGCGGCTCATTTAATGACTGAGTCTTCGTAATGATACATCCTTTTGCATCTGTAATCGTTACGGTATTATTTCCTACCTTCAGGTCACTTGCAGTACTCGCTGTTGAAGCCGAATGATCCCATGAATAAGAATACGGAGCAGTTCCTTGTGTTACAGCTACGGTCAAAGCTCCATCACTTCCTGCATGACAAGACACAGGTGTGATATTAGAGAAATTTGCAATCATTCCCGGGATTTCAGAAACGGTAACGTTTACTGTTCCTGTACATCCGATATTGGATGTAATCACACACGAATAACTTCCTGCGGACAATCCTGTTGCTGTTTGAGATGTTTGAGCTGCAGGATCGTTCCATGCATAAGATAATGTTCCTACTACAGGAGCCATAGTAGCTGTTGCCGTACCATCCGAACCTCCCGGACAAGAAACCAATGTAGAACTGCTTGAGTAAGCTACCGGGTTTGCACCAACAGTTACTGTAGCTGTTCCTGTACATCCGTTCGACAAAGTAATCGTACACACATATGTTCCGGGTAAAAGCCCTGTTGCAGTCTTTGTCGTTTGTCCTGAAGGATCATTCCACGAATAAGTAGCTGTTATTCCCGGTGGATTTCCCGGAACAACAAAGTTTGCAGTTGCAGTTCCGTTATGTCCCATCGGGCAGGAAGCCGGAGTGGACGTAGCACTGTAAGTAGCACTGATACTTGTAACGGTAACAGTCGCTGTTGCCGGAGGAACCGCCACACCATTCATTGGGTTTGGGGCAGAAGTAACTGTAACAGTGTAAGTTCCCGGAGGAACATTGCTTACAGATTGAGTTGTTGGGTTTCCAGGAATTGACCAAGAATAAGTATAAGGTGCAAAACCTCCGTTTGGAGTTGCTGTTACAGTTCCGGTTGGTTGACTACAAGTTGCCTGTGTCGCTGTTGCAGTAGCACCAAAGTTTACCGAACAATTGACTGTACCGGCCGTTGGTGTAAGTGAAATTGTTCCTGGTTGCCCACTAAAATTCGTTATCAATATAAGGTATACCTGTCCAACTGAAGCATTTGGAATCGAAATTGTTTCAACCGATGCTGCAGAATAGGAACAAGATACCGTTGGTGTAGTACCCGGAACAATCGTACCGCAACCTCCTGCAATACTGGAGAATGGTCCAAATACCGCAAAGTCGACATCGATACCACCGCCACCACCATTCGTCTGTGTCAACTGAAGTGTAATCAATCCGTTACTCTGGGCACCAATTGCTACCCAATTTGGGTTAGGTGTTGATCCCAGACAGCCCCAAGGCCCCATTCCAGCAGTCCCGGTTCCACTTGGATACGATCCGGAAGAAGCACAGGTAGCTGAACATGGCGTGTTTCCAGGCGTTATCTGTCCAAACAAGGACGAACTTACCAGTAATAAAACTATAAGTTGTAAATTTCTTAATGTTTTCATATTAAAATCTCTTAGTAAGTTGGGTTAAATAGAGTATTCCGCAGTGTAACCGGTAATTGTACCGTTTAGCTGCTGAAGTAAGGTCTGGAATTCTTCTTTCGTAAATACGGCTTTGGATTCTATGATGATAGAAGTCACATCGTCGCTTAAAACGAAGGAAGTAATTCGATCATCATTCATTAATAACGTTTCCAGTGCTCCTTTCTGGGAAACACTAATCCCTGAAAGTCCGATTACATGGTGTGCTTTCACACCTGATAAGATTTCAATACCTGCAATCTTATTTTGATTCATCTTGTTTTGGACCTCCGTTCCGGACAATTGATAGATCTTTTCATATACCTGGCCAAATGACTCAAAGCTTGAAAAGGCAATGCCGAAAACGAATAGTAGGATGTATTTTTTCATTTCAATTCGGGTTTTAATTGTACAAAAGACGGGATTATTAATTTTAGGTTGTCTACTCCTTTCGAAAATATTATCAATAATCACTTTCTAACCAACAAAATGGGCTTCCCATTGATTAAAATTGAATTGCCAATTAATGTTCCATAAATTTTCTACTTCATTTTTAAAATTAATTACATTTGCTCCACATAAATAAATGCATTAAAAATATGTCAAGTAAATACCAAGCTCAAATTGACGCATTCATGAAAAAAGTGGAGGCTTCAAACGGACATGAAGCGGAATTTCTACAAGCTGTTCAGGAAGTTGCAGAAACAGTTATTCCTTTCATCGAAGAAAATCCTAAATACAAAACGGCTAAAATTTTAGACCGTATTGTAGAGCCGGAAAGAACCATTATTTTCAGAGTTCCGTGGTTGGATGACAAAGGTGAAATTCAGGTTAACCGTGGTTACCGCGTTGAATTCAACTCTGCAATCGGACCATACAAAGGTGGTTTGCGTTTCCACCCTTCTGTAAACCTTTCTATTTTGAAATTCTTAGGATTCGAGCAAATCTTCAAAAACTCATTAACTACTCTTCCGATGGGAGGTGGTAAAGGTGGTTCTGATTTTGACCCGAAAGGAAAATCAGATAACGAAGTGATGAAATTCTGTCAATCATTTATGACTGAGTTATCCCGTCACATCGGAGCTGATACGGATGTACCTGCTGGTGACATCGGTGTTGGTGGGCGTGAGATCGGTTACATGTTCGGTCAATACAAGCGTATTCGTAACGAATTTACCGGAGTATTGACAGGAAAAGCACGCAACTGGGGTGGATCTTTGATCCGTCCGGAAGCAACAGGATACGGAACAGTATATTTCGCAAAAGAAATGCTGGCTACGAAAGAAGATTCTTTCAAAGGAAAAATCGTTGCTGTTTCAGGTTCAGGAAACGTTGCTCAGTATGCTTGTGAAAAAGCAACTCAATTAGGAGCTAAAGTGGTTACTCTTTCCGATTCATCCGGATATATTTACGATGCTGAAGGAATCGATGCTGCGAAGCTTGATTTCATCATGGAATTGAAAAATGTAAAACGCGGACGTATCGAAGAGTACGTAAAACAATATCCATCTGCAAAATTCGTTGCGGGAAAACGTCCTTGGGAAGTGAAAGCAGATATCGCTCTTCCATGTGCTACTCAAAATGAATTGAACGGTGAAGAAGCAGAAGCTTTGATCGCAAACGGAGTAATCTGTGTTGCTGAGGGAGCAAACATGCCTTCTACACCTGAAGCAATTCTTGCATTCCAGAAAGCGAAAGTATTGTTCTCTCCGGGGAAAGCTTCCAACGCCGGCGGTGTTGCAACTTCCGGATTGGAAATGTCTCAAAACTCACTTCGTATGAGCTGGTCTGCTGAAGAAGTTGACGCTAAATTACACGGAATCATGGTTTCTATCCATGAAGCTTGTGTGAAATACGGAAAAGAAGCTGACGGAACAGTTGACTATGTGAAAGGTGCAAACGTTGCAGGTTTCGTAAAAGTTGCTGATTCTATGATTGACCAAGGTTTGGTATAATCGAAAAAATAAATATCCCGGAAACCGTCTCGAGTAATCGGGGCGGTTTTTTTGTGTTCTGACCAGTCGGGGCGAAAAATTTTTCGCCCCGACTGGTTTTCCCTTAATTTTTGTTTTTTTTCCCTTTTCACTTTTCAATTTAAAGTACATTTGCGTGCGATATTCGATATGGAAAAAGAAAAAACAAAACGATTGATTGATTTTGATCGAAATGGTTTCGACAACGACGAACTTGTCACCATTTATAAAGCGATAGCAAAGCCGCGTTTGATTGAAGAAAAAATGTTGATCCTGCTTCGCCAGGGGAAAATATCCAAGTGGTTCTCCGGTTGGGGGCAAGAAGGAATTTCGGTTGGTTCGGCGTATGCCATGAAACAAGAGGAATTTATTCTTCCGATGCATCGTAACCTTGGAGTGTTTACTACAAGGGGTATTCCTTTGAGTCGTCTTTTTGCACAATTCCAGGGAAAAATGTCCGGGTTTACGAAAGGCCGCGACCGTTCTTTCCATTTCGGGGCAAAAGAGTATAATATTGTAGGAATGATTTCCCACCTTGGTCCGCAATTAGGGATCGCAGATGGAATCGCTTTAGCAAATAAGTTAAAAGGAAATGATCAGGCAACGATCGTTTTCACTGGAGATGGTGGTGCTTCTGAAGGAGATTTCCACGAATCATTAAATGTAGCGGCTGTTTGGGATCTTCCGGTGATTTTCGCTGTTGAAAACAACTGCTGGGGATTATCCACTCCGAGCATCGAGCAATTCCGCTGCAAGCAATTTATCGATAAAGGAATCGGATACGGAATGGACGCTTTCCAGGTTGATGGAAACAACGTATTAGACGTCATCAGAACGGTTCGTAAAATCGCTGATTCAATCCGCCAGAAACCAAGACCTTTCTTATTGGAATGCATGACTTTCAGAATGCGTGGTCACGAGGAAGCTTCCGGTACGAAATACTACCCGGATGGAATCCAGGACGAATGGGCGAAGAAAGACCCGGTTTCCAATTACGAAGCTTTCTTAGTAGAAGAGGGTGTTTTGAACGATGAACTGATTGCTCAAATTCACCAGGAAATTAAAGACGAAATCCAGGCCGGATTGGAAATCGCATTTGCAGAAAGCCCGATCGAAGCAGATCTTCAACGTGAGTTGGACGATGTTTACGCTCCGTTTACACAAACGGTAGTTAAGCCTGTAAGTCCCGCTAAAACAGAAAAACGCTTGATTGATGCTGTTTCCGATTCATTGAGAGAAAGCATGGTTCGCTATCCTGAGTTGGTCATTATGGGCCAGGATATTGCCGAATACGGAGGTGCATTCAAAGTAACCGAAGGTTTCGTAGAACAATTCGGGAAAGGACGCGTTCGCAATACTCCGATTTGTGAATCTGCAATCGTTGGTGCAGGATTAGGTCTGTCTATTGCCGGAATGAAAGCAGTTGTTGAGATGCAGTTTGCAGATTTCGTGACTTGCGGATTCAACCAGATCATCAATAATTTGGCTAAGATTCATTGGAGATGGGGACAAAATGCCGACGTGGTTGTTCGTATGCCTACAGGAGCGAATACTGCGGCAGGACCGTTCCACAGCCAAAGTAACGAAGCGTGGTTCTTCCACACCCCGGGATTGAAAGTGGTTTATCCTGCTTTCCCTGGTGATGCGAAAGGATTGTTGAATGCAGCAATCGAAGATCCGAACCCGGTTCTATTCTTCGAGCACAAATTCTTGTACAGAAGCATTCGTGAGGACATTCACGACGATTATTATACCACTGAAATCGGTAAAGCAGGTTATGTTCGCAAAGGAGACGATCTGACGATCATCACTTACGGATTGGGAGTTCACTGGGCAATGGACGTTTTAGACGCACATCCTGAAATCTCTGCCAACCTCATCGATTTGAAAACCTTACTTCCATTAGATACGGAAACGATTTACGAAGCGGTTCGTCAAACAGGAAAAGTAATCGTTTTACACGAAGATTGTATGACCGGTGGAATCGGTGGTGAAATCGTTGCATTGATTAATGAAAATTGTTTCGATGCATTGGATGCGCCGGTGAAACGTGTTGCATCTTTAGACACTCCGGTTCCGTTTGCAGTAGCATTGGAAAAACAATTCCTTCCGGCAGAACGTTTCAAGCAAGCGTTGGTGGAATTGTATGAGTTCTGATTATAGAATTAAATAGAAAGACGGACGCGATGTCCAAAAAAAGTCGGGGTGAAAAATTTTTCACCCCGACTTTTTTGATTGATTAAGAATAATTACGGAATTTAGGAATCGAAACCAGCTAACGAATCCTATGAAAGTTCCCAACGTATTCCAAACCCAAGCCCTCTGCCTGATTTGCTTACTCTCATTATCTTTTTCCGGATTTGGCAATATGGCATCTCCTTTTCGTGACGGAACAAAAATGGGTTCTGTGCTAAGCAGCAAGGATATCCGTATTCTGAGAGAAAACATCCACATCAAAACGGATCGGTATTTTCGACATGCAAAATATACGGTGACTTACACCATTCAGGCCGATACTTCCGGAATGCAAACACCACTTTTATTCCTTGCGATGGAGTATCAAAATCATTTTTCTGTAAAAATAGATAATCAGCCAGTCAAACTACTGGACTTTCGCGAACAACTAACGAAAGGCAACCTGGATAAACTGCTCAGTCCGTTCTCCAATTATATCAATTCATCTTTCTATTTCGCTTCAGATCGCGATTATCGTCTGTTTTCTTATGATTCTCTTCATAAAAGAATCCGAAGCTCTGATAGTTTCAAGTATTTCGAATTGAATCTAAGCAAAGGCATTCATCACATTACAATCGAATACAATGCCCGGGTCTGGAAAGATCTTTCGAGCTGGGTCACCAAATACAGCTTTCGCTACTCTCTTTCTCCGGCAAAATATTGGAAATCGTTCGGGAATTTGGAAATTGTATTGGATCGCAGCGAATTCAAGGGTTCTATTTCTACCAACCTGGGGAAACCCACACAGGGAAATCTTGAGAACAAAGCTGTTTGGAAGTTCTCAAAATTGCCCGGAGAATACATTCTGATTCATTACAATCCACCCATGAATCAATGGACCAGGTTTTGGATTTGGTTAACTCCGTTGGGAATAACCTTTCTTTTCGGAACACTGACTGTTGTTTTGCATTTTATCGCTATTCGAAAACTCAAAGCACATAAAAGAACTGTTAGTTGGATCATGCTTCTCGGTGGTATTATTTTGCCGTTCTTTCTGCTCTTCTATTATCCGCTTTCTTATGAGCTTATTGATCATTCTATTGGTGATGACGCAAGCCGTTACAATGGATATGCAGGCCTTGTCATTTTACTCTATCCGATTGTTTTGATTATTTATGGTGCGATTCTAAGGCAAGAATACAAAAGTCTTTTTCCTAAAGAGCAAAACCTTTCAAACCGTTAGAAGGCACAAAATAGCATATAAAGAGGAATAAAAAAGGTCGGGGCGAAAAATTTTTCGCCCCGACCTTTTTTCGTAATAAATCTCTTTTCTTAATCTTTCACCACGGTGTAACCAGGGTATTTTGACTTGTCGAATACAAACTTACTGTCTTCAATTGCCGGATTGGAAGTAAACTTCGTCATCGTAAATGTGGAAACAGTCCCGTCGTTGGATTTCATGATTGCTTTTTTCAACTCATTATCTTCTTTCGAAATGTAGATGATAATCGTGTGGTAATTTGCTTTCTTCGGATTTTTCGGATACAAGTAGATCACATGAACTTTTTCTCCGTTCAATGTTTCTTCTTTATCGTATTTGGTTTTAAAACCGGTTTCCCAAATCGTCATCAACTTCTTCGGATTGATCGACTCTTCATCGCTTCCGGAAGCATCCGTTTCATACACCGTTTTCTCTTCCTTCACGATACTCCACGTTTTCAAACCGTTTGAGATCAAAGTCGTTTCACCGTAAGTAGCACTGTACTTATCTCCTTTTACCCAGCCTTTTCCGGATAAATTGGAATTCGTTCCGTTGGTGCTGTTTTTGATTGTAGCACTGAATTCGACGTAGAATGTTTTCAGTCCTTTTATTTTCGCCGAAACTTTATCCAGAATTGCATCAGCCTTTGCGTCCTGACCGTATGACAATGTGCTTCCTAATAAAGTTAGGCAAATAATTAAGTATTTCATGTTTCACAATTTTCTGTGCAAATATCAGAAATTGTGCCAAGATTCATACTAGTAAGTAAAAAAATGCTGTTAGATTTCTGTTAAAAGAAAATTCAAAATTGAGAATGGAAAAGTCAAAAGGTCGCTTCGACTCCGCTCAACGCCCTTTAGCACAACCCAACGCAGACTGAGCGTAGTCGAAGTCTGAATCGTTGAACATTTGAACCAAACATAAAAGAAAATCAGTCCGTAATTCCTTTCGAACGCAGGTATTCCTCCAGGCTTTCCAGATCTCCGAAAAGAACTTCTCGTGCTTTACTTCCCTGGAATGGCCCGATAATTCCGTATCCTTCCAACTGATCTACAATTCTTCCCGCACGGTTGTAACCCAATTTCAGTTTTCGCTGCAAGAGTGACGCCGATCCCTGGTTGTTAATCACCACAATCCGTGCTGCGTCCGCAAACATGGAATCAATATCGTCCAGATCCACATCACTATCTCCTCCTCCATCGGCACCGACGTATTCAGGTAAGATTAATGCTTCCGGATAGGCTCTTTGTTCACCGATAAACTTACAAATATCTTCTACCTCCGGCGTATCGGCAAATCCACACTGTACACGAATCAAATCCTGACCCAATGAAATCAGCATATCTCCGCGACCAATCAACTGATCTGCTCCGGAAGAATCCAGGATCGTTCTGGAATCAATTTTCGACAATACACGGAAGGCAATCCGTGCCGGGAAGTTCGCTTTGATCATACCGGTGATCACATTCACTGACGGACGCTGTGTTGCAACAATCAAATGGATTCCGATAGCTCGTGCCAACTGTGCCAAACGCGCAATCGGGTGCTCTACTTCTTTTCCTGCCGTCATGATCAAATCCGCGAACTCATCGATCAATACCACAATGTATGGTAAGTAGCGGTGTCCTTTTTCCGGATTCAGTTTACGGGCAATAAACTTCGCGTTGTATTCCTTGATCGTACGAACCTGTGCTTCTTTCAGCAATTCGTAACGCGCATCCATTTCGATACACAGGGAATTCAGCGTGTTGACTACTTTCGACGTATCGGTGATAATCGCATCTTCTTCTCCCGGAAGTTTTGCCAGGAAGTGGCGTTCGATACGGTTATAAAGCGTTAATTCTACTTTTTTCGGATCGACCAAGACAAATTTCACCTGTGCCGGATGTTTTTTGTACAGAATCGAAACCAAAATAGCATTCAAACCAACTGATTTTCCTTGTCCGGTTGCTCCGGCCACCAATAAGTGAGGTGCTTTCGTTAAATCGAAGGTATAGGTTTCGTTCGTAATGGTTTTTCCCATCACGATCGGCAATTCGAAATCCGAGTTCTGGAATTTCTCCGACGCAATCAACGATTTCATGGAAACCATGTCCGGACTGCTGTTCGGAACTTCAATACCGATTGTTCCTTTCCCCGGAATCGGCGCGATGATACGAATTCCCAAAGCGGATAAGCTCAAAGCAATATCGTCTTCCAGGTTCTTGATTTTCGAGATACGTACACCCGGAGCCGGTACAATTTCGTACAGTGTTACCGTTGGTCCGACCGTTGCTTTGATCTTGGCAATGTCAATTTTATAGTGTGAAAGCGTTTCAACAATCCGGTTTTTATTGTCTTCCAATTCCTGCTTGTTGATTGAAACCTGCCCGTTTCCGTACTCTTTCAATAAATCAATTGGTGGCAGCATGTAGCCGGAAAGTTCCAATGTCGGATCGTAATCTCCGTATTCCTGGCGGATTGAGTTAAATTCATCATCGGAGAGTGTTGCATCCGTAGCCGCAATACTGACTTTGAAATCACTTTCTTCGTCGTCTTCCTCTTCTTCAATGACTTCTTCCACATCTTCGTAGCTCACAGGTTCCGGTTCCGGCATTTTTTCCGCTCCGGATTGAATCACGATAAAGCTTTCATCTTCGCCGTCACCATACGATTCATCTTCTTCCTCCTCTTCATCGAAAGCAACTTCTGCCGCATCAGCATCCGCTTTGATCTGATCTTCGCGAATGGTATTTACGACATGAATATCCGTCATTTTATTCGGAAGCGGCTGATCATCCTCGAAGAACGATTCTTTTGCTCCTTTGGCTTTGTTGAACCACGATACGATGTCTGCATTGAACAAAACAACCAACACAATCCACAACAAGGCAACGATTGCAATAAAACTTCCGAAACCGCCAACGGTCAGTTTCAACCAGTGATTAATCGCAAATCCGAATGTTCCACCCAAATAGTCTATGTGCTCTACGAAAAACCCCAGGAAGATCGAACTCCAAACCATGAACAAAGCTGCAACGGCGATCGATCTGCGAATCGGAAGCAATAGAATGTTCAGCGTCCATTTGAATCCGACCAGGAAAATGATGAAGGAAATGGCAAAAGAAGAAACCCCGAACCAGCGGTACATGAACAAATGCGACATCCACGCTCCGAATTTACCCAACCAGTTTTCAACCGGCTGCGGACTTCCGTCGAACAAAAACGTGAACAAAGAAGTATCCAAAACACGATCCTGGTCCGATTTCCAGGTAAAAAAGTATGAAAAGCAGGATAAAAAAGTGAAAAAGGAAAACAGCACCATCGCAATCCCAAGGATTGTTTTGACTCTTTTTTTATCAAAGCGATTCGAAAGACGATCCAACAAAGCATTATCCGAAGCTTTACGTTCTTTTTTAACGCCCGCCTTCGGATCTTTCTTGATCTTTTCTTCCGCCTGTTGTTCGCCTTTTTGCCTGTATTCGTTTTCTACTGCCATTCTTCACGAAGTATCCTACGAAGATAAGTACATAAAGCAGGTTTGTAAAGTTCGTTACGCTTTAACTATAAACAAACTACTGTTCATTATTCGAATAGAAAACATGCATGAATTCTTCAAAGCTGATGCGCTTGTAATCGGAAGGAATCCCGAAAAGATCTCTTGAAAGCTTTTCCTCTTTCTTCTCAAGCAATTCATAGTGAATCAATCCGTCCTGGGAAGGAATGTAATAATCGACCGCCAGACCGCTCACTTCGGGGTAAACCTGGAGGTATTTATTGGGCATTTTTTTGGCGAAATAGCAATAAAATCCTTCTGTGTTCTGGTCTTTGATAAAGTACCTACGTGCTTTCAGTCCGGCCATTTTTTTTGACCCGGATTTTTTCTTTACCGTATATGCTTTTGTGACAGCGCTGCTGTCTGATTTCTTGGATAAATCTGTCTGAATGGCATATTTATTTCCGTCCAGTTCCAGCAAAAGATATGCTTTGTTTAAGTTCATATTCCTGATATAGACCTGCTTTCCGAATTGTTCTGTTTCCGTTTCCACACGCACCACCGTATCATTGGTGTAAAGTGTTACGCCCCAGGATTTCATCGCTTGAATGGAATCAGGAAGATCAATACTTGCCTTGTACTTCAGCACTCCGGAAAAAGGTTTTTGGGAAAAGGCAAAACAAGTTACCAAAAGCACACAAATCGTGCATAAAATTCTGTACATATTACTCAAATGTTGCAAATAGATTGTTCATTTTCTGCTCGTACTCACGATAACTGATGTGCGTACCTTTCGCCGGCAAAGTAAACAAACGTTGCTTGGATTTATCCATTTTCGGGATAAACTTTTTCGCTTTGTAATCCATCCGGATCCCGAAACGATCGATTGAATATGCCAGTAAAACTCCCGGAACTTCCTGAAAGGTATTGTACCAGTTCGGATTCGGGATGTCAATTTCTTCCGTGTACCAAAGTGTGATCACATCCTGCTTGTCCGTTCTGTTTCTGGCAATTGCTTTCTTCACGTTGAAACCCGACAAAGTATCGACCTCATCCGTAAACTGAATATCGTATTGCTGCTGTCCTTTGAGCATTTCCCGGGTTTCTTTCGGAGTTAATTTCGTTTTAAACGCTTCTTCGCCATATTGGAAATAAATCTCCATTTGCTTTTGGTTACAGTCAAACAGCAAAACATTTTGAAGATTTGCCCGGCTGATATCGTTTCTGACGATCCCGTTTTGGAAGCTGATTTCCATTTCTTTGGGAAGAATGCTGTACAAAAAAGCATTGTTCTTGTGATTCGGATAATCTACTGAATAAATGATTGTTCCTTCCTTCACAGGAGGTTTTTCCGGAGTACAGGACATTAGGAAAATCAAACAAATTCCAATCCATATCGAGGAATGCTTTACAAACATATAAGGCCTTTAATCAGAATGGGATACGGCAAATTGTTGAAAAGGTTTCGGCTCCTTGAATAACTTAAGCGAATCAGACTAAAGCAAATATGTATTTTTGCCGTATTAACAATTTGTTATGCATCGGAAAATTGAAATCATTGTAAACAACTCAGAACTCACGGCTGGAACCAGGGGCGCTTCATTAGGCCCGGGAGCAATTATGACAGCAGCACGTAAAACAAATAATAACTACTTCAACCTATTCCCGCTTCACCCTTTACCGGATTTCAATCATTTTCTCGATCAGGCAAACACGACCGAATTTGCAAAAAACATTCTTCCATACAAACAGGTTTTCGAAACTGTTGCGGAAAAAACGCAAGCCGTTCTGAAAAACGGATCTTTCCCGCTGATCCTGGCCGGAGATCACGGATCGGCTGCAGGAACAATTGCAGGAATCAAAGCTGCTTATCCCGATAAACGTTTGGGAGTTGTCTGGATCGATGCTCACGGAGATTTACATTCTCCCTACACCACTCCATCCGGAAACATGCACGGAATGCCCTTGAGTCTTTCTTTGGGAAATGACAATAAAGGTTATCAGCAAAACACTCCTTCCGAAGAAGTAGTTGCTATTTGGGACGAGTTGAAATTCAAATATACCGGAAGTGCAAAAATAAATCCTTCCGACCTGGTTTTCATCGGAGTTCGAGATACAGAACACGAAGAAGACCAATTGATTGCTGAAAATAACATTACCAATCATACGGTAGAATCGCTTCGTAAGGAAGGTTCTTCCGAAATTGTCAACCAGGTTTTAACCCAATTGGAACCGTGTGATATCATTTACGTTTCCTTCGATGTGGATTCCATGGACCCTGAAGTCACTTCTTTCGGAACAGGAACACCGGTTGGAAATGGTATTTTTCCGGAAGAAGCGGAAGAAATATTAACTTTGCTGGCTCAAAGTCCGAAAACGGTGTGTATTGAATTCGTTGAAGTCAATCCGTGCCTGGACAATAAGATGAATACCATGGCGGAAACAGCTTTCTCTTTGTTGGAATCTGTTACTGCCGCATTAAACAAGTAAAAAGTGAGAATTGAAAAGTAAAAAGTAGAATTATGAATGATGGAAATTATCAATCAATCAGGATTTCCAAACACTTAACAGCTTTCGCTTCTCCCTTTTAACTTTTACATTTTCAATTAAATAAACAGTCCGGATGGAAAAATTAATCAAGTCGGCAATCATTGAAAAATCCAGTCAATTATTTGGATTTGAATGTTCTGACTCGCTGATTCAGTTTCAAAAAACGAAAAAAGAATTCGAAGGAGACACCACTTTGGTGTTATTCCCTTTGATGAAACTTGCAGGAAAATCTCCGCAAGAAATTGGAAAAGTGTTGGGTGATTTTTTAAGGGACGATGTACGCTGTATCCGTGATTATTCCATTATCGGGGGATTCTTGAATGTAAGTTTCCCGAATAGTTATTGGACGGAGCAATTAGAAAAAATCGATACAGATGCAGCTTTTGGATTTGAGGCGAAGGATTCCAAACCTGAAATCATGGTGGAATATTCTTCTCCGAATACAAACAAGCCGCTGCATTTAGGACATTTACGTAATAATTTCCTCGGGTATTCCGTTGCAAAAATCCTGGAAGCTTTCGGTCACAAAGTGATTAAAACACAAATCATCAACGACCGTGGAATCCATATTTGTAAAAGTATGCTTGCCTGGCAAAAGTTTTCTCCTTTGAACGAAAAAGGTGAAAGAGAGAACCCGGAAAACACCGGAATGAAAGGCGACAAACTGGTTGGAAAATACTACGTGGAATTCGACAAGCATTTCAATGCGGAAGCGAAAGAAATCATCGCACAATGGAATGCGGGTCAGTTTGACGGCTTCCCGGAAACGACGATTGCCAAATACCAGGAATTTACTGACGCGAAAGCAGGAAAAGACGAAAAAGCAATTGCAGGTTTGGATGACAAGATCAAGGAACTGGCAAAAAATGAAACTGCTATCCTGAGAGAAGCAAAAGATTTGCTTGTTCGCTGGGAAGGAAGAGATCCGGAAGTGTTTTTGCTTTGGACCACCATGAACGGCTGGGTTTACAGCGGATTCGATGAAACGTACAAAAAGATGGGCGTTGAATTCGATCGTTTGTACTACGAATCCGATACGTTCATTCTTGGAAAAGATTTGGTAACCGAAGGGTTGGAAAAAGGTGTTTTCTACCAGAAAGAAGATGGATCTGTTTGGATTGATCTGACCGGAGAAGGCCTGGATCATAAATTATTACTGCGTTCTGACGGAACTTCCGTCTACATGACCCAGGATTTGGGAACTGCTGTGGATCGTTTCAACGATTACCCGGGATTGACAGGAATTATTTACACCGTTGGAAACGAACAGGATTACCACTTCAAAGTGTTGTTCCTGATCTTAGATAAATTAGGTTATTCCTGGGCGAAATCCTGCTTCCACTTGTCTTACGGAATGGTGGATTTACCAACCGGGAAAATGAAATCCCGTGAAGGAACGGTCGTTGACGCTGACGACCTGATGGACGAAGTGATTGAAAGCGCGCAGGAAATGACAGCAGAAAGAGGTCATTTGGACGGAATGAGTGAAGCGGATCGCGAGAAGTTGTACAAAACCATCGGAATGGGTGGTTTGAAGTATTACTTGTTGAAGGTTGATCCGAAAAAACGTATGATGTTCAATCCGGCTGAGTCTATCGAGTTGAATGGCCATACCGGTCCGTTCATTCAATATGCACATGCGCGGATTCAGTCCTTGCTTGGAAAGGCAAACGCTTTCAAAATGGATGCTGATACGGAATTGGGTGATTCTGAAAAAGAGATCATCAAACAATTGGTATTGTATCCGGCAATCATTGAAGAAGCTGCGAAAGAATATGCGCCGTCAGCAATTGCGAATTATACTTACGAGTTGGTGAAATTGTTCAATCAGTTCTACCAAAACGTGATGATTCTAAGTGAAACGGATGAAAAACAAAAGGCATTGCGTTTGACATTAAGTCAAAATGTAGCCAAAGTGATTAAGAGCTCAATGCTTTTATTGGGAATTGAGGTTCCGAATAGAATGTAGTGAACCAGTCGGGGCGAATAATTATTCGCCCCGACTGGTTTTTAAACCTTGCCGGTAAACAACCTGGCAATGACTATAATCACTATTGCTCCTACTGTTGCGGTCAATAGCACACTCCAAACACTTCCTGAAGTGAAAATGTGAAGCAGCCCGAACAACCAGGTTCCTACAACACCTCCCAAAATTCCGAGTACGATATTGAAAAAGATACCGCCCCTGGAACTATCCATAATTGCTCCGGCCAACCAACCCGCAACACCACCTATAATTAATGCTAAGATCCAACTCATAACCTTGATTTTTAAATATCAACCAATGGTAATTTAACGAAAATGAGTCAGGATAAAAAACCTTTTTTTTGCTTTTAGCTTTCCTTAACAAGTGGAAAATTACTTCCATCATTTCATTCCTAACACTAAAAAAACTATCTTTCTACACCTTAAAAGAAAGAAAACAGAACACAAACCCCTCCACACCGTTTATCCCTTCAAACTGACATTACAAGCGTTCAAACAACCATTTCACGACACAAGAGATCATATCATTAAAATACAAACAACTATTCTACAAGACAACACGTCTTTATCACATAAATTACTACGAAGATAGATTATGAGAATTTCAGTTCTTTTCTTTTTATTCTTAATGGGTGCATCGCAAACACAGGCTCAAACAATGAATAATCAACATATTGGTGAGTCAAGACCGGTTCAACTACGCAAAGTACAGACTTCTACACATTCAAATACATCGGATTCATTAGCAGGAGAAACGATTATACATTGTGATGCGATGCTGGAAGCCATTGACCAGAAAGTAGCTTACATACGCTCGGATCAAAGTATGTCTGAACGTGCACAGGCTAATGGCTGGTTTGATAAGATGGCAGGTTATCGTGCCAAATACCTGGCTCGTAAAGAAGCATTGATTCAAAGAGAAAAACAACAAAAAACGCATTGATATGAAACCCATTCTTTTTTTTCTGTTCGCAGTTTTTTTGTTGTTTCATACTCATTCAGGATTTGCTCAGGGCGCGGATTGTTCCCAAGCGGAACCTTTCTGCACACAGCAGGGAGCTGCTTTCCCGGCATCCACCAATACAATAGCTTCTGTGGGACCTCACTACGGTTGCCTGGGAAGTGTTCCCAATCCAGCCTGGTATTTCTTAAAAATAGGTACCAGCGGTAACATCAATATTGCACTCACCAATTCCAATATTGTAGACGTCGATTTTATCTGCTGGGGCCCATTTAACACACTTGAGCAAGCTTGTCCCGGTATTGCAGTTGGTCCGGCCAATCTAAATTGCCCGGCTAGTGACAACATCACTGTAACCCCTGACGCTCCTCTGAATTCCGGACCATATACATATCCCTGCGGAAATATTGTTGATTGCAGCTTTGATCCGCAAGCCTTTGAGGAAGTAAACATCCCAGGTGCAGTTGCAGGACAGTTTTACATGCTTTTAATCACCAATTATTCCGGTGACCCTACAGATATTTTTGCCAATCAGATTAGCGGTAACGGGGCAACAGACTGCAGTATTTTGACTCCTTGTAATATTATGGATCTCTCATTGAATGTTAGCACTTGTAACGGAGCGAACACTTACACCGCATCCGGAAGTTTTCAATACCATGATAATCCCGGAACAGGAAGTTTAATTGTCGAAATCAATAACGGCACAACCACTTTTACACAGACATTCAACCCTCCGTTTACGGATAGCATCTTCCAGAATTTCTCTATTCCGGGTATTCCTGGAGATGGCGCAGTATCCAACATTACAGTTCGTTTTTCGGATGATCCGACATGCATTACAACGTTCGAGTATGATGCCCCTGATTGCGGCTGTAAAGCAAACATCGGAACCTTTACAATAACTAAAAATGGCCAAAATCAAAACAACAATCCTGTCGTACTCTGTTTTGGTGACACATTCAGTGCTGTTCCGAATGGTACTATGATTGCTCCCCAAGAAGTATTGAATCCTGTTGGATCGGCTTACAATCCCGGGATCGGCTGGTTGGTATATTCCTGTTTGCCCTCTGTGGGACTCACTCCTGATTCCACTCAAAACCTGGTGAATGATCCCTGCCTGGTTTCGAAAACAAACGGGCAGTTAGATTTCATCCGATTTAACAACTTGTCGGAAATGAATGACCAAAGCTGGATTATCAATCATCCCGGCGTATTCACTAACAATACCGTATTCTTTGTTCCGGTAACGGTTTATAACATGTCCGATAGTGTTCTGAGTCATAGCGAAACAGCTGTACCTTGTTACGATCTGGGTACACCCATTGCGGTACAATTTCTTCCGGAAGTCCCGGAGCCTTCATTCTCAGCAGATACTACGCTAGGCTGCGCGCCGCTCAAAGTCATGTTCACCCAACAAAGTAACGAAACGAATTGTGTCTGGAATTTTGGAAACGGAACGACTTCAACTAATTGCGGTCAGGTGAGTCATACATTTAACCAGGGAATCTGTTTTGATATTTCACTCACAGTGAAGGACCAATCCGGCATGTGTGAACGAACACTTACAAAAACGGATTTGGTATGTGTCCACCCGATTCCTGTTGCGTCTTTTACTCCTTCCCCGAGCATTATTACCACCGACGAACTTGTTTCACAAATGGTCAATCATTCGGTAAATGCAACTACTTTTCGCTGGGATTTCGGAGACAGCACCCAATCTTCCGAGGTTATTCCCAAACATACCTTTCCGGATGATCGGGAAGGATCATACATCATTGAATTAGTTGTAATTTCCGATGACGGATGCTCCGATACAACGCATGCAACAGTTACAATCAGTATGGATCCGGCATTCTACGTCCCCAATGCATTTACACCGGACGGTGATGAATTCAACCAACAATTTACCCCCGTATTCAGCAGGAAGATTAATCAGCAAAATTATCATCTGACCATTTTTAACCGCTGGGGCGAGGTGATGTTCGAATCAAATAATCCGGAAGTAGGCTGGGACGGAACGTATCGGGGGAAACTCGCCAAAGAAGGAATTTATTCCTGGAAAATGGAGTTTCAACCGGTTGGAAATACTAAAAGACAGTCGGTTTTAGGACACGTCACACTTTTACGCTAAAACAAATCTGAAGCTTGTTTTCCTAAAAGTAACAGCTCGTGATATTTCAGGTATTGCGGGCTATTTTGCCTTAAACACATTGTTATTTCCCTCCCAAAAAGGCATACATCAGGATATTTGCGCCCATTTGAAGCGCTTGTTTGCGTTTTTCTTCCGGGTCGTTGTGAACCGCCTGGTCTTCCCAACCGTCACTTAAATCGGTTTCTACCGTGTAGATCAGAACCAATCTTCCTTCAATGATAATTCCGAATGCCTGCGGGCGTTTCCCGTCGTGTTCGTGAATCTTTGGCAAGCCGCCGTTGAAATCGTATTTCTGATGGAAAACAGGATGCGAAAACGGAAGTTCCACCAGGGAATTATTCGGGAATACTTTCTTCAATTCTTCGCGAATGAATTTATCCATTCCGTAGTTATCGTCGATATGCAGGAAACCACCACCCAGCAAATAATTTCGCAGGTTTTCAGCTTCTGTTAATGAGAAAACAACATTTCCGTGTCCGGTCATATGAATAAACGGATACAGACTCAATTCCGGGCTTCCGACATCCACATAGGGTGTTTCTTTCGAAATGGTCGTTCCTAAATTCGTATTGCAAAACTGAGCCAGGTTCGGCAAAGCTGTCGGGTTGGCATAATAATCGCCGCCGCCACTGTATTTCAAGAAGGCGATCTGGTAGCTTCCCTGTGAAATTGAAGCAAAACTCAACAAACACGAAAAAACAATAAGGACTGTTTTCATTTCATTAACTATTAATTGCCAAAACACAAGCTACCATTCCGGCGGTTTCGGTTCTGAGGCGTGATTCTCCCAAATGTACTGCTTCGTAACCATGTTTCAAAGCCAGTTCCACTTCCTTTTCACTAAAGTCGCCTTCCGGACCGATCAAAATGCGTGAATGATTCTTCAATTGATTCACTGATTTCTTGTCGCCTTCCATGCAATGCGCAATGCCTCCATTCGGGTTTTTAGCGACAAAATCTGCAAACGATTGCAATTCTTCTATCTCTAATAAAAAATCGTGCTGCGCCTGCTTCATTGCGGAAACAGCCACGCGTTGCAAACGATCCAGTTTCAATTGTACACGCTCTGAGCGGTCACAATTCAAAAAGGAAATTTTCGTTGCTCCGACTTCCACAATTTTTTCGACCATCCATTCCATCCGGTCCAGGTTCTTTGTCGGGGCAATTGCCAGGTGAAATCCTGATTCCGGGCGTTTTTTGAGTTCTTTTGAAACTACTTTCACCAAACATTTCTTCGGATGTGCGTCCGTCACTTCCGCTGTGATAATCAATCCTTTCCCATCCAGAAGTAGCAGCTGATCTCCGTTTTCATAACGCAAAACACGTACAATGTGCTTGGATTCTTCTTCCGGAAGATGAAATGTTTCCGAATCAGGGATTTGTAAGAGGAAAAAGCGTCTCATTAATTGAGTATTTGAACCAACATTTCTTTCAGCAATTGTCCGTCGGATGTAGAACTGTTTCCTACTCCTTTGGCTTTCAGGTCGTAATTATGGAGAATTTCCACGTTTCTTGCTAAAATCTTAGGTGGATAATTCGGGCTGTTGCGCACCAATTCTTTTGCCACAAACGGGTGTAATCCTACGGAAGAGGCAATTGCATCCGGGCTTTTGTTCGGTGCGAAATGTACACGCATCATGTTTGTGAAGAGCTTGAATACTGACGGAATCACCACAATAATGGAATGATCTTTCGGGTTTTTCTCAAAATAATCGGCAATCTGCATGGCTTTCAGCGAATCTCTGACCGCAATGGCGTTTACCAATTCAAAGACGTTGTAATCTTTCGAAATCCCGATATTTTCTTCGATGTGAATATCTGAAATCCGGGTTCCTTTTTCCAGTACAATTGCCAGTTTATCGAGTTCATTGACGATTCGTGATAAATCATTTCCTAAAAACTCTCCCAGCAAAGCCGCTGCTTTCGAGGTAATTTCATAGCCTTCGGAACGAACATAGGTCGCAATCCATTCGGTCAGATTGTAGTCTTTGACTTTCTCTGATTTGAAGTTGACTCCGTATTTCGCAAGGTCTTTGGTGAATTTTCGTTTTCCGTCGAGCGCTTTGTATTTATGACACAAAACCAGAATATTGGTTTCCACCAGGTTCGGAAGTAATTTCTCTAATTCGTACAGATCTTTCAAATCCTGAGCTTCGCGAATCACGACGACTTTTCGTGTTCCCATGAAGGGAAAACTGCGCGCTTCGCTCATTAAGGTCATCACGTCGATGTCTCTTCCGTAATAAACTGCCAGGTTGAAATCTTTTTCGGATTCGTCTACCGCGTTTTCAATAATCGCATCCGAAAGCACATCGATGAAATAAGGTTCTTCGCCATGCAACACGTACAAAGGCTGAAATGAGCCGCTTTTTATGTCCTTGAGAAGAGCTTTGTGATCCATTTTTCAAAATTACGAAAAAGCAATTACGAATGCCGAATTACGAATGCCGAATTATGCATTCCGTACTTTTTGAGCATTAAAAATCAAAACAAATTGATTGGTATTTGATAGTAAACTCTCATTAATTCGTAATTCAGCATTCGTAATTCGTAATTTCGCGGTATGTATCCATCGTTGAATTTACCGTCAGCTGAATTGAAACTTTCCAAAGAGAAGGATGAATTTTTCGTTTGGTGTGTTATCCGCAGGAAAAAGCTGCTTTTGACGCCAGAAGAATGGGTTCGGCAACACGTGATTCATTACCTCATCTCTTACAAGAAAACACCGATTGAACGGATCAATAGTGAACATCTGCTAAAGATTAACGGTCAGAACAGAAGATGCGACGTGGTGGTGGTAGATTCCTTTGGAAATGCCCGGTTAATTGTTGAATGCAAGGCTCCGGATATCAACCTGGACGAAAAAGTTTTCCTGCAGACGAGTAATTACATTCAAAAGAGCAAGGCTGCTTTCTTTTGGATGACGAACGGACTGAATCATGTGATTGTGGAATGCAGTAATCCGGATGTGTTTTTGGAGGATCTTCCCGACTTATAATTCAAAATGCAAAATTCAAAATTCAAAATTGTCAATGAATCATTTTTTGCATTTTGAATTTTTACTTAATTCGCATGTTTTGCCTCTAACTTAAATTCGCTGGTTGTGTGGAACGTCAAATCTGGATAGTCTTTTTCAGCCATTTGCAACAAGAACGATGTTTCGGCAAGGAATACGAGGTTATCGTCTTTGTCTTTCGCCAAGTATTGGGATTTTGCACGCATGAAGTCTTTCAACTGATCGTCATTATCGGTTGTGATCCAACATGCTTTGTGGAAGTTTCTCGGAACAAAACGACATTTCGCACCGTATTCGTGCTCCAAACGATAAGCGATTACTTCAAACTGAAGCTGTCCGACCGTTCCGATGATTTTTCTGTTTCCGGGTTGCTGAATAAACAACTGAGCAACTCCTTCGTCCATTAACTGGGAAACTCCTTTTTCCAATTGCTTGGATTTCATCGGATCCAGGTTTTCCAATTCCTGGAACAATTCAGGAGAGAAACTTGGAATTCCTTTGAACATGAAGTTTTCCCCTTCGTTCAAGGTATCTCCGATTTTGAAGTTTCCGGTATCATACAAACCGATTACATCTCCCGGATACGCTTCGTCGATCACGCTTTTATCCTGTGCCATGAAGGAAGTCGGGTTTGCAAATTTGAACTTCTTATCCAAACGTACGTGATTGTAGAAGGTATTTCTTTCGAATTTCCCGGAAACAATACGCAAAAACGCAATCCGATCGCGGTGTTTCGGATCAAGGTTCGCGTGAATTTTAAATACGAATCCGGAGAATTTTTTATCTAATGGTTCGATTCGTTTCGTATCTGCATCTCTTCCTCGCGGTGAAGGCGAAATGCGTACGAATGTATCCAGCAATTCTTTTACTCCGAAATTATTTACAGCAGAACCGAAAAACACCGGAGCAACATCTCCGGAAAGGTATGTTTCGCGGTTAAACGGATCATAAACTCCTTCAATTGTTTCCAATTCTTCCCGCAATTCTGCAGCCGGCTTCTCTCCTACCAATTCATCCAATTCTGCCGAATGAATATCCGAAAGCGAAACGATATCTGTTGAAATTTTGGTTTTATTCGCTGCAAACAAGTTGATGTTCTTATCGTAAATGTTGTAAACTCCCTGGAAACGGTCTCCCATTCCAATTGGCCACGCCAAAGGTCGAACATGAATATCTAATGAAGATTCCAATTCATCCAGCAATTCAAACGGGTCTTTTCCGTCGCGGTCCATTTTATTGATAAAAATGATTACCGGAGTTTTTCGCATGCGGCATACTTCCATCAAACGTTTGGTTTGTTCCTCCACCCCGTTTGCACAGTCGATTACCAAAATTACGCTGTCGACCGCAGTTAATGTTCTGTAAGTATCTTCCGCAAAGTCCTTGTGACCGGGAGTATCCAGGATATTGATTTGCTTTCCGGAATATTCGAACGCCATTACGGACGTTGCAACGGAGATTCCACGTTGCTTTTCAATTTCCATGAAATCCGAAGTTGCGGACTTCTTGATTTTGTTGTTTTTAACGGCACCGGCAGATTGAATCGCACCACCAAAAAGCAGGAGCTTTTCAGTCAATGTTGTTTTACCTGCATCGGGATGCGAGATAATTCCAAAGGTTCTTCGCTTTTCAATTTCTACTTCGTTGCTCATAACTGCTGTTTTACGGGTGCAAAAGTAGTTCAAAAAGCGGGAATTAAAAAGTGAAAAATGGAGTCAGGATTATTAGAGTCAGGAGACAAGACTATTGGAGACAAGAGCCTGGACTTAAAATCAATCATTATTTCAATTGATTTCGAAGTGGATTATGTGTGATTGATCGTGGATTTTAGTGACAGCAGGTTTCATGTTGTTTCAAATACCAGGAATTGGTATCTTTGAGATACAATTCAGAATTATGGCTAAAAACACATCCATTTTGTTAGGCGATTATTTTGATGATTTTATAAATCAACAAATTAAATCCGGTAAATACACTTCTGCGAGTGAGGTTATCAGAGCTGCATTAAGATTATTTGAACACGAAGAAAGCAAAAAAACAGAACTCATAAATGAGCTAAAAAAGGGGGAGAAATCGGGATTTGTTACTGATTTCAACTCCGAATCATTCTTAAATGAAATGCATCAAAAGTATACCAAAAAATGAAACTCAAGATCAGCCAGGAAGCTTTATCTGACCTGGAGAAAATATGGGTTTACACGCTCGAAACCTGGTCTATTACACAAGCCGACAGGTATTTCCACCTGATCATGAACGAGATCAACTATCTTACTGAAAAGCCGGAATCAGGCAAAGATTATAGCCAGATCAGAAAAGACTACTTCTGCTCAAAAGTCAAATCCCATCTTATTTTTTACAAGGTAAACAGGAAACAAAATGTACTTGAAATCATCCGGATTCTGCATCAGCAAATGGATTTAGAATCCCATCTGAGTGATTAGATCAGGCTATTTCAACTGGTAAGAAAGGATAATTTCGTGTGTACCGTTGTTTTTAATTGAACTAAGCGTTGTATTAATACCAAACTCATAGGCATAACCCAAACGGAATTTTCCAACGATATCGTAGCCGATCATCGGTCCAAGTTCAAATCCACTCCCTCCCAATGGGTTAGCTGCAGATGCTCCAAACCATAAATTTCTAAATGAAGCAACGAGTGCCACGGTAGAAAACATTGATTTTAAATCCGATCCCAACTGAACCCTCGGAGTCAGTTTCCAGTTTTCACCAAAACTGAATGTGTAATCTCCAAACAACCAGTAATGAGGTGCTAGTTGATAGGAATTCTTTCCTCTGCTTATAAAAAACCCTAGCAATTGTGTCGAACTCAACCCGGTATTCCATTTTTCCCCGTGTAAAGCAATACCAAAATCTCCCTGGAAATAACTTTGACTTCCTGTTGGTATTGCAGGATCATTCGGATTCGAAAGAACAAATCCTTTTGTTTTAAATGACATGGAAGTGGTTCCTGCTGAAATCCCCAAAGACAAGAACATTTTTTTGATCGGAATGTGATATGCATAGGATACTAATGCCGTGTGTTGTCGATTCAACCCGATGACTTCGTATTCATAACTCACTCCTATTCCACTATTAATGGAATCCAGTTTCATGGCATAATTTGCCCACAAGGTAGTTGGAGCACCATTGATCTTCGTCCATTGATTTCGCCATTGCACATTTGCATGATGCTTGTAAATAGCACCTGTCATGGCAGGATTGGTATGCATGTAACTGTTCCAAAAGAAAACATTTCGGGGTTCTTGCTGCCCTGAGGCAGTTTGAGAAAAGCAAAGAATCAGTGTGGTAACGGTTAGGATTTGAGGTAATTTCATCAAGTTCAGTTTTTAGATGCGAACATAAAAAAAATAGATTAATTATCTTCGTCAAATGAAAGTTTCTATAGATTCATCGTGGGAAAAGGCGCTTCAGAAGTCATTTGACTCACCATCCTTTGAAAATCTCGTGCATTTTGTCAAGCAGGAATACACCCGGTTTCCCAACCAGATTTTTCCTGAGGGGAAATACATTTTCCGTGCATTCGATAGTTGTCCGTTCGATCAGCTGAAAGTTGTTATCCTCGGACAGGATCCTTATCCGACAAGAGGTCATGCTCACGGGCTTTGCTTCAGTTGCGATGCTCATGTACGACCATTACCCAAAAGTCTACAGAATATTTTCAAAGAACTGGAGGATGATTTGGGGATCAAAGCTCCGGCAAACGGTGATTTGAATCATTGGGCGAATCAAGGTGTTTTACTTTTAAATTCCCTGTTGACCGTGCGTGAAGGTCAGCCGCTTTCTCATGCCAATCAAGGCTGGGAACGGTTTACAGATGAAGTGATTCAAACCATCAATGATGAATTGGAAGGTGTGATCTTTGTTTTATGGGGTTCTCCTGCCCAGGCAAAAGCTTCACGGGTGAATACCAATAAGCATATTATTTTAAGAGCACCTCATCCATCTCCGCTTTCGGCTTATCGCGGATTTTTCGGGAGTAAACCGTTTTCGAGTATTAATGAGATTTTGGAAAAGCAGGGGAAGGGTGTGATTCAGTGGGCTTGAGAATTGGAGGGTTCGCGCGCTCACATGAATATACTTCAAAAAAAGTTAATCACCCTTCTAGGGTTATAAACCCTAGAACAATTTTCGTGTTTTGAAACGCGTGTTTTTTTGTTGGATTTCCCAATCCTTCATTTTAATTTCATTTCAAAATCACATTCATGGAAGCTTCATTCACATATCACATTCACAATTCTTCCGTTCAACCGGAATTACTATTCAGACATTCAGAAGACTACACTTTATTCCAAAAGAAAATCAAAAAATACCTGGAGCCTATCGGACAATTACATGCTTTAAAACTCTCTCCTACCGAATTCCACCTGGTCATCGAATTCAATGATCTCCGGGTTCTAAAAAGTCAGGCAAAACAGCCTTTTCAATCAAACAAGTTTCTCAGCAGAAAACTTTCCGACCTGTTTAACAGTTACGCACAATCTTACAACAAGAAACATCAGCGAAAAGGGGCTCTTTTTCAAAAGAACTTCAAACGTTCGGAAATCATCGATCCGGAGCATTTAGCCGAAGTAATGGAAGAAATTACCTGTAACTAAACATTCCTCCTTTTCTCATTGAAGTCCGTTTCAATTTAATCTTCAAAAGCCGGCGTATAGTCCCTCGTTATTTCCGCTCTGACGTTTGTCATAACTCAGTCTTCAAAAGCTATCGCTTATCCCTCGTTATTTCCGCTCTGACGTTTGTCATAACTCAGTCTTCAAAAGCTATCGCTTATCCCTCGTTATTTCCGCTCTGACGTTTGTCATAACTCAGTCTTCAAAAGCTATCGCTTATCCCTCGTTATTTCCGCTCTGACGTTTGTCATAACTCAGTCTTCAAAAGCTATCGCTTATCCCTCGTTATTTCCGCTCTGACGTTTGTCATAACTCAGTCTTCAAAAGCTATCGCTTTTTCTTCTTATTTTTGCAACGATGAATTTGCAAAATGATTTGATCTTACGCGCTGCTAAAGGCGAAGATATTGAGAGATACCCTGTTTGGTTAATGCGTCAGGCAGGTCGAATTTTACCGGAATACCGTGCTGTACGCGAAAGTGTCAGCGGATTCAAGGAATTGGTTGAAAACCCTGCTTTGGCAGCAGAAGTGACCATTCAACCTGTTGATATCCTGGATGTAGATGCCGCGATCATTTTTTCCGACATTTTAGTGGTTCCGGAAGCGATGAACATTCCTTACCAGATGGTTGAAAAAAGAGGTCCCTGGTTTGAGCACACCATTCGTTCGGAAGAAGAAGCAAAACGTCTTGAGTTCGATTTTGATGTGGAAGATCGTTTGGGATATGTGTTAGAGGCAATCAAATTGACCGTAAAACAACTGAACGGACGCGTTCCGGTGATCGGTTTTGCCGGTGCTCCCTGGACTATTTTGTGTTACATGGTAGAAGGTCACGGTTCCAAAACATTCAGTGAAGCAAGAAAGCTTTTGTATACAAATCCTGCTTTGGCACATAGATTGCTACAGCACATCACAGATGTTACAATTGCGTATTTAAAAGCGCAGGTTAAAGCCGGAGCAAGTATGATACAAGTTTTTGATTCATGGGCAGGAATTTTAGGAACGGAACAGTACGCGACTTTTTCGATTCCTTATTTATCTCAGATTGCGTCTGCAATTGAAGATGTTCCAGTCACGTTGTTTTCGAAAGGTGCGCTTACTTCGATTCCTGCTTTGGCAAAATTAGATTGTAACACCATTGGGCTCGATTGGAACATGGATATTCCTGCTATGAGGTCTTTGGTTGGTAATTCACGAACGCTTCAAGGTAATTTGGACCCTTGTGCATTGTATGGTTCTCACCAAAGTATTGAAACAGAAACAATAAAAATGTTAAATTCGTTCGGCAATAATCAAAGACATATTGTTAACTTAGGCCACGGTGTTTATCCGGATGTCGACCCAGAAAAGGTTAAAACATTCATTAAAACTGTAAAATCTTATGAAACCAAATAGTATGAAGCTAAGACAACTTGTTGCATTAAGCGCTTTAATCGGCTTGCCTTTTATTGCTGGTGCACAAAAGGGAGAAAACCTTGTAGACAACGGAGGATTTGAGTCCAATGCAGGGAAACCTAAAAAACTGGGACAGATTGATTTGGCTGTAGGCTGGAAATCTCCGACAGGTGCCAGAGCAGATTATTTCCTGAGCGATTCTAAAGTTCCTGAGAACGGCGCTCCTGAAAATGCTTTTGGAAAAGAGGCTCCGAAAGAGGGTGAAAATTATGCCGGAATTGTAGCTTTCTCATACGGAAATAAAATGCCGAGAACATACATTATGACCAAATTAAAAACACCTTTGAAAAAAGATGTTACATATTGTATTTCGTTCTACGTTTCCATGTCTGAGGCATCCAAATATGCCTGTAACCAGATCGGAGCGAATATTTCGAAAAAAGAATTCGGTACGGATCAAAAAGTTCACCTGATCGACCAGACTCAGATTTTACATCCGGACAATAAAGTATTCAATGCTTCTTACGGTTGGGAAAAAGTATGTGCTTCATACAAGGCTGAAGGTGGTGAAAAGTTTTTAACGATTGGAAACTTCACGAAAGATGAAGATACCAAGTACGAGACAAACAAAAAGCCGAAAGACTCAAAAATCACTCAAATTGTAGGAGCTTACTATTACATTGATGATGTAGTTGTTACGATGTTGGATAAAGACGAAGAATGCCAATGTTATTCGGACGACAAGGACAAAAACGAATTGTCTACAACTGTTTATATGAAACAGGTTGCGGATAATGATAAAATGTCTACAAAAGAGCGTATCGAAAAGCAGGAAGTTTATTTCGCATTCGGAAAAACGTTCTTAACTCCTCAGGCAAAAGCAGCTTTGGATATCGTTGCGAAAGTGCTGACTGAAAATCCGAACATGACCATTACGGTAAGCGGACACAATAACGCAGAGGAAGATAAACTGGCTGAGAAGAAAGATTTCTATGCTGATATGGATACAAAACGTAACCAGGTTGTAAAAGAATACTTGATTTCAAAAGGAATTAATGCTTCGAGATTGAAGTCGGAAAGCAAAGGAAGTGATGTTCCAAGTCCGGAAGTCAAAGAAACAGACGACGATGATCTGAAACTTGCGAAAGGAAGAAGAGTCATTTTCAGAGTGAACTAAAAAGCGTCGTAGTTAATAAACCTATTTGAAAACCATCCGTCAACAAGCGGGTGGTTTTCTTTTTTCAAGAGAAATGGAAGTCAATTATCCCGTGTTCAGAAAGCTGGAAGGCTTCGGAAGGTATTATAAAATCGAAAGTCCGGATCTTTTCATTGAAGTTTCCATCCTGAATGGAAAACCCAATTATCAATCCATTAAAGCTATTCAGTATCCTGAAAAGCTGCGTATCCAGGATATGATTTCCTGCGAGTTTAATTTCAAAGAGATGAGTGCTGAGGAAATCGAACAGTATTTTCAGTAAAGTGTTGCTCCAAATCATAGTTGATGCAATTCATCCAGAAACTGAAAAGTTGTAATCTAAATATTATGTGAACTAATGTGTCCTATGTGGTTTGTTTTTCAACCACAATAGCTCACATAGAAAACATAGCATCTAATTTCCTGCAAAACTATGTGACCTATGTACCTATGTGGTTATTTAAACGCAAAAAATCCACCCGCTTTTCAACGAATGGATTTCCTTCAGGTTATTTCTGTTCAGCTTAATTCAATACAATCTTCGATGTTTTTGCTCCGATTTGAATCAGGTAGATTCCTTTTTTAACGGACGTGAAATCCAATTGCGAAACTCCGGATGAAACCTGTTCTTCAGCAACCAAAGCTCCATTCAGATCAATCAGTTTCACCGTTCCGGAGAAATTACTCGTCACCTTCACGATTCCGTTGGACGGATTCGGGCTGATCTGAAACAGGTTTTCAGAACTTTCCTGAACATCCAGTGTAGACGGATTCGTATGGTTCCATTTTCTCAAAAACAACCACACTTCGATCATTTCTTCTATATCGTTCAACGGTTTGTAAAGGTACTGATGCCCTGCTCCGTTAAATCTCCACAATTCCAGCGAAGCAAGCGGATTACAGTTATTATACACAAAACGGTCAACTGTAATCGTATCTGTTCCTGTGTCAGGGAGGCGTGTTGAATCAGCACTCGCCGCACAACCGTGAACTCCTCTCCAGAAATCAATCGTTTGAGGAACCAAACTCAGTGATGGCAATGCGGATCCGTTGTAAGGAACCGTTCCATCGGCAGTCCCGTGCAAATGGATGACCGGAGTTTTGTACGTTGGTACGCAAGAACTGATATCCGAAGTCGGCATCGTTCCGGACATTCCCCCGATTGCTGCAATGCGTTGATTCATCGCGCAAGCCATGTGGTGAGACATAATCGATCCCATCGAAAAACCGGTAGCATAAACACGCGCCGGATTCACATTGAAATCAGTCAATCCGCGATTGATCAATTCGTGCATGAAACCAATGTCGTCTGCAGTACTTCCCAACAAGGTTCCGTTGTTCCATCCGGCCATTCCGAAACTGTTGTTTAAAGCCTGGGGATATACAGCAATCACTCTTGCAGTATCGGCAATGTTATTGAATCCTGCAGAAACCATGTCTGCATTGGTTCCTCCCAAACCATGTAAAATGATGATCATGTCCGGGCTTTCGGTCTGCGCATTGAATCCTGCCGGAATGTACAATTTGTAGGTTCTCGATACGCCGCCAATTGTAATTGTTTCATTGGTTAGCTGAGCAAATGCCGTTGAGGCACCAACTACCAATAAGGATAGTAGTGTAAATATTTTATTCATAGTAGATTAATTTATCCAAAAATAAATTAATTAACTTTAGTCTAAACAAAAATTTGACAAGCGGTGTTAAAATTCTCAACTTTTCTAATCATGCTTATTTTAGTGGCTTCCTGCACACTTTCCGGCGAGCAGGAAAATAGGTTAAACAAACAATTATCCAAATATATCAAAGCCCACAACGACAATAACACCCTTGAATATGCAGGATTAACACATCCGCAGGTCGTAAAATATTATTCATCGCTTGGAGATTCGGTCTTTATTAACCACTTTAGCAATGAGCTAGAAAAAAAAGGTGTCGTTTTCAGCAACGTGTTATACCGCGAAATGAAAAGCGAAGGAAAGTGGATTGAACGAAAGTACACGGTTCGCAAGGAATCTACTGAAGGAAAAAACAAAGCATACGAGTTGTACGCTATTTCTTCAGATGGTGGAAACAACTGGTTTTTTCTAACCGAAGAAGATTATTTTCAACAAAAGATCCCTCTCAAGAGGCGGCTTTTTTCAAAATAAGACATGAAACAACTTTTACTACTACTATTCACATGTTCCGGGCTACTCTCGTTTAGCCAGGGATGGAATCCGGTCGGAGCACGATCCGTTGCACTTGCCAATACCAGTGTTTGCCTGGATGATGTGTGGGCATATCATCACAATCCGGGAGCTGCAGCATCCATCCGTACCATTTCCATCGGAGCTTATTACGAAACACGGTTTCTGACCAAAGAATTGCAAACGCAGGCTTTAGCTTTTGCCATTCCCCTGAAAGTCGGAGTTATTTCAGTCGGAGCTCAGTTTTTCGGGTACGAGCAATACCGGAATACACGCGCAGGAGCCGGTTACAGCATGAAATTCACTGATTTTCTCCAGGTAGGTGTCCAGGGAAATATTCAAACTTTAAGACTTGGTGGAAACTACGGATCAACGGTCAGCGGAACCATTGAAGCCGGATTATTGGCAAAAGTTTCCGAAAAATGGAGTATCGGGATTTCGGTTATGAATATCGGCCGGCAACGGATTAATCCTGTTACAGATCGTTTTGCAACGATTATGCGCGCCGGATGCCAATACAAACCTTCCAAAAAGGTTTCCATTTTTGTCGAGGTCGAAAAACAAATCATTACCAAAATATCCTTCAGGGGAGCGGTCGAATATCAACCCGTAAAACCTTTATACATTCGCATCGGAGCGCAAAGTGCACCTATGGAATTCGCTTTAGGCTTCGGGTACAGAGTTTCCGGATTTTCCATCGATCTCGGTTCCAAGTATCACCAAACATTGGGCTGGACACCAAATATCGGATTGAATTATCAATTCAAGGAACATGAGAAAAAATAGACTCTTATTGATTATTTTCTTTTTCTCTTGTTTTTGGGCATTCGGCCAGGAACGAAACGAAATTATTCAGCAACGTGTTGAGTTTATTGCCGAACAATCGGAATCGGAAGAATTGGATTTGACGAATATTTTCGATCAGCTCAATTACTTTTTCGATCACCCGATCAACCTCAACAATACCAATCCGGATGAATTGAGATCCCTGGGACTTTTAACGGAAGTTCAGATCACGGATGTGCTCCTCCACATTGAGCGATTCGGGAAATTCATCAGTATTTACGAGCTTCAATCGCTCAAATACTGGGATTTAAACACCATTTACCTGGTTCTTCCTTTCATCAAAGTGGATGATCGTTTGGAAAACCTGCACATTACCTTCAAAGAAGCCATCAAAAACGGAAATATCGAATGGTTTGCCCGGTATCAACGGACTCCGCAGCGGAAAAAGGGTTATACTCCCGTGTCGGATTCTGTTCTGAATAATTCAAACGGTTATTATCGGGGAAATGCAGATAAGTATTACACGCGTTTACGTTATACGTATCGGACCAATATCAGTTTGGGGATCACAGCTGAAAAAGATCCCGGCGAGGAATTTTTCAAGGGCTCTCAAAAAAACGGATTCGACTTCTACTCTTTTCATGCTTTTTACAAAGGCGGAAAATACATCCGGGCCGTTGCAGCCGGAGATTACCAGATTCAAATCGGTCAGGGTCTAAACACCTGGAGCGGTTATGCTTTCGGGAAAAGTGCAGATATTTTTTCATCCAAAAAAGCCGCCAATCTTCTGCGACCTTATACTTCTGTAGATGAAAACCGCTTTTTTCGCGGAGGGGCGGCAATTATCGGATTCAAAAAGTGGAATTTACTTACGTTTTACAGTCATAAAAAAGTTGACGGAACCGGGATTGCTGATTCTTTAACGGATGACCTGGAATTTGTCACGACCATTGATCTTTCCGGATTGCATCGCACAAACAGTGAAATTGCAAAGAAAAACAGGCTGAAAGAGCAAGTCATCGGAAATTACCTCAGTTACAATTCCAGCCGATTTAATGCCGGAATAGCGGTTGTGAATCAGCAATACAATCAGCCTTTGCTGAGAGATACCGTTCCATATAATTTATACGCTTTCAGAGGAAAAAACACGACTGCCATCAGCGGAGATTACAATTTCGTCATCAAAAACTTCAATTTTTTCGGGGAAGTTTCTTACAGTACGCACTCCAAATCTTTTGCACAGCTTTACGGTTTGATGGCTATTCTCGATCCGAGTGTTTCCATTTCCGTTATTTACCGCAATTATTCCAAAGGTTATTACAGTTTTTACAACAACGGATTTTCCGAAGGAAGTAATACTCAGAATGAAACCGGATTGTTCTCCGGAATCAAACTGAAACTGGCTCCGGCCTGGTCGGTGAGTTCTTATGTCGACTTCTTCCGTTTTCCATGGCTGAAATACCAGGTAGATGCGCCGTCCAAAGGCTATGAATTTTTAGTTCAACCGACCTATAAACCAAATAAAGTCTTTGAAATTTACGCTCGTTTCCGCCAACAGGTCCGGCAAAAGAATGCAAGAGATTCTGACGGATCAATCACTCCGATTGAAAATGTCGTTCAAAACAATTACCGTTTGAATCTCTCTTATAAAGTACTGGAAAGTTTCACCATCAAAAGCAGATTGGAGTATGTAACGATTAATCGCAAGAGTAATTCTCCGGAAGACGGATGGATTTTCACACAAGATTTCCTGTTCAAACCCAAGAAATTACCTTTCGATGTGACTTTGCGTTATGCCCTTTTTGACACCGACAGTTATGACTCGCGGATTTATACCTTCGAAAACAATGCGCAATATGTCTTTTCAATTCCGGCATATTATTACCAGGGATCGCGGGCTTACGCGCTTGTTCGCTTCACATTCCTAAGACATTGCAACTTGTGGGTTCGTTACGGAGTGTACCTTTTTTCGAATAAAACAGTGCTCAGTTCGGGTCCGGAAGAAATTAAAGGATCCAGGAAATCAGATATTACAGTGCAGCTGAGAGTGAATTTCTAATTCTATTTATTTAGAAGATAAGAATGTTCAAATGTTCAAATGTTCAAATGTTCAAATGTTCAAATGTTCAAATGTTC